>Ga0209367_1001270_pt1 | contig 30412 bp, 14 predicted proteins | sample WorMetLIZISLAND2_FD_187412 | JGI IMG/M metagenome (GOLD analysis project Ga0209367, IMG submission 187412) | Marine gutless worms symbiont microbial communities from Max Planck institute for Marine Microbiology, Germany - Olavius geniculatus... ...
GCTACAAGCGACAAAATGTCAAAACGTCTAAGCCAAGACCATAACCAAAACCAGTGGTTTTCGAAGCGAAGGCTAAGACGGCTCATACCAAGTTTTTGTCCTCCATTTGTCCTCGAGGTCGAAGACAGTTTTTGAGGACCCCATTCCATGATCACTGACCGAAAGATCTTAACCCACTAATAATCAAATTATTATATCATTTGCCGTCAAAGTTGGTGTCCTTAAGGACGTTAGTCATTAACGGGTTAAAATGCCGATGCATCCAATTGCAGCCTGAAAAAGTAGGGAGGGGTGATATATTTTTCAACTGTTTGTTCAAACCTTTATTATATGATATATCATGTGATATCTATTACAAGACAAACAAGAAATTTGAGCTAATGCTCACGAGACGCGCGAAAGCCTATAGCAGTTCCTGTTCGCAAACTGTCAGTCTATTTCCAGCCGTTTTTTCGCAGTTCATCCTTGGAGTGTGCGCTGCAGCCGATGATTGCAAAAAATAATAAAAAAATCCCTTATTTTGGAAGTTCAGGGTCATTCAAAATCATCGATGTTGATACGACTGAAAAGCTCGATATTGGTGCTTGTTGTGATAGCAGTATGCCCATGTCTATCTGCAACTGTTTTCACCAAAAACTGGCCAACAACGGTAAAATAATGACGTTTACCGGGATACCGCTCTTTGATGCGCTTGTGCACAGGTTTCCTTGAACCTAGAAAATTAAAACGTAGACCATCGAAATCTACGTTCAATGCCGAAAATTTCGTGTGCAGCTTCTCAATGTCTATTTCAATTGATTTCGGGGCAATTCGCTCTTGAAATGTTGAAGAACAGTATTGATGGGTCATCATCTGCTGCTGAGACATATTCATTGTTGTAATCTATTTGAGGAAAATTAAAGTCTCCCAGAATGATGACATGGTCTGTTCCCGCTCTGTTTGCTACTGTCTCCATTAGCTGTAATAGGCATCTATCATTTTCTGCATTGCTACTAGGACTACGATAGCATAACCCAATCAGTAAACGCTTGTGTTGTAGTTCTACATTGCACTACAAAGACTCTTCAAATTCATCTTACTCCAGAAAGATGGAAGGCTGAGTTGACCTAGGCGGATGGTTACATACCGAGATGGTTTACCTGCCAGCAGGCAGTCACCCAGCCAAGTACTAACCCGGCCCGTTACATATGTAGGAGCTCTGACCCTGGGATCCCTCACATATATAGAGAAAGAGTAATTTCGTTGATCGAATAAAACGCGTTACCGCTACGCCACGCCACCAACCCAGTGAATTAAGTTGGGCTCTAGTCATGAGACAGAGAACGGAGTCTACGGGCGTGTAGTCGTATATGTATGTATATTCGTTCATTACACAAGTTGACAGACCGCAACTAAACATACTGAGAGCAAACTACTAGAACGATAATTAAACAGAAAAGTTAAAAACTCAATAGCACTGTTTAGGCCTAGCATGCGAGTTATAAAATTACAGTCCGATAAATGATTGTCATGATCAGGAAGAGAGAGACTATGTGAGCGAAACCTAAGACTGTAATGTTGCGATTCCGCGGATTGAGGCGGAAGCATAGAGTGCAGAACGTGGTTAGAAGTCATGCAAGTTTTACTAAATAGGTTATCGTCAGTGTTCTCACACAGTTCTTCAAACATCGGCAGACGCACTGCGTACTATCCGTGTCGTTTAGATCGGCGAATTAGAGCATCAATTCGTTGCCGGTCAGAAGCTTTGGTAAATCCTCTCCAAGCACTGGCTGCAGAAGTGAGTTTAGCAATAATGACTGACCGGAAAATTGTTTGTATTGCTGCATCACACATCCCGCGGGCTGCAATCATTGTGCATGTACCTGCCATAGGCGTAGCGTGTGATGGCTGCAGCGATAGGCTGACGGTGACCAGCAACGACGACGTCAACGCTAGGATGACGACGGTAGGGTTCATTATAGCGTCTTCATTCGACTCAATGATCGCTAGTTTTCATACACAATATTCACCAGACATTCTCAGTTAGCCTTAGATACAAAGTGCATTAGGTTATCTGACTAAAAATTATGACCGTGACTACTTTACGCATGCTTCGATTAAAGTCAAAATTTGCATGTGGCATCGGGTTACAACTAAAATAATATCATACTTTCATTTTTTTGAAAATCAGCCACGGGGTTTTGGAACTACAAAACACCGAAAAACGGCAAGATTTTTTGGAGGCTTGATTAAGTCACTAGAATTAGCGTTAGTATTAGGGCGTATGGTTTACGGTTTAGAGCTAAGAGTAGAGTTAACGAATTTCAGAGATTAATGTGACGATAATGCACACCCGTATTAAGCGTCTAATATTGCCGAGGCTGCTGCAGGCATAAACTAAATTTGCCGACTAGCGATACCCGTGATTCCCTAGTTCGTTGAGTTGAAGTGCCAGTTGGCCGGCTGCCGTCGTGTTTCTGCGACGGTACGACGAGCACTCGTCGTACCGCTCAGAGACACGGCCTGAGCCGGTACCTACGAGTATTTTTCGTCCAAGACGACGGCCGAATAAATAGCCGCCCCTAGTAGGATCGGATATTTATCCGATCGCCATAGACTATTGATATGGCTGCCGGATAAATATATTGTGCCTAATTATTAGCGTCATAGGCCTAATTATGGTCTGCGTGTAAAACTGCGAGTCATAAGCCTCAAATTTTTTTAACCGAACAAAATAAAACAGTTTCTAACGTACAGAAACCAGTCTATCAGTCACTGCATCTCTACTGCAATGATGTACAAATGTAGTCTTCATATAGGTAACCTAAGTAACCGACATGACGTCACTTGTGAGTCGTTACCATGGTTAGGCCTGTGTTTCCAGATGCAGTTTGGCGGAAAAAGCGGGGACAGGAAATAATGTTCATTGTTTCATGTCATTTCGTGTCACCACTTTTCACTACAATAATCCCAGCTGTCGCTAGCGTCTGGCCAACCGTACTCGTTGTCACTGACCTTGAAAGTCATCCAAAGTTGATAATTTTCATTTTATTTGAAAAAGCGTATGCCATTTTCTATTAGTGATTAATAGTAACCTCGGCCCTATCTGGCACCGTTTATCCGTGACAGACAGACAGACTACAACTACGACAAAGGGCGGACCTTAAAGCTTACGAGTACAGCTGAGTGGTCGACCCAAATACTGTGACACGCTGAATAGTATGCCTATATTACTCGGGCGGCAACTGGAATTAAAGAAGTTCTTTTCGGGCCTACTTCTAAGTTCGTTTTGCGATTGCTTGCTGCTTCTTTCAAAATTTAAAACAAATTACCTTATGTTTTGGGTAGGCATTTTTGGCATGCGTTTGAGTTGTTGACTATTAATTTGGCCTACATTAGCACAATTAAGCTACGGTAATTGTGGTAGTCTGTAGGGGGGCAAAGGCAACCGGTTATACTGTAGCCAAAAATAAGTTTTATATTTTAAAAACTGTAACAGACATTTTCACCAAATTTAGTGTTTGCATAAAACAATTGAAGCCGCGTATACATATTTCATTGCAATATTTTGTTTAATTAAAAAAATTATAAAATTATTTCAAATTTAATCTGCAGTTTTAAAAGTAAACAAGTAAGTTCTTAAGTAAACTGTAATTTTGATCTAAAATAGCCGCACTAAAATGTAAGTCTTTCAAGCACACTTTTTACTGTTTAGGCCGACATGGTTCGTATTTTTTAATAAAAAGTTATTGTTGAGGAGTATTATCGGATCGACTCCGATTTTGTGGATTGGCACCCGCGCATCCAACGCTTTCAGTGGGAATGGGGGCGTAATGTACTCAAGTCCTCAACTTTTTGTTTTTGAACGTAAGCCCACCGAATTTGGAGACGTTGTAGCCCTACCCCAGGCCTTTCCGAAAATGCCGAAAAAAGTGGACCAAATTTCACCAATTTCGAGAAAATCGGGTCCGAAGTCGAAAATTTGACCCCAAAAATCTCGTCCCCAAGGGGTTTTGGGGGCAAATTTTGACATGGGCCTATAGCGGGCCTAGGGGCCTAGCTTATTTTCGAAATTGGGGGACCTCCCATTTACCCCCAATTTTTGAGGAATTTTTTTACGAATTTTGGGGTTTTTTAACTTTGACCCCAAAATCTCGAAATCTGTCTCTGGGACCCCCTTTTTTATTTTGACTTTCGATAGGTGACGCAAAGTGGTATACAGGGTGAAAAAGAAAGTCATAAGATCAACGGTTTTTTGCTAGGACCCCCCGAAGTTACCCACTATGGTCATTTTTACGGTTTTTGAGGCATAGCTTTGTTGATTTTGAACTGTGGCCCACTAAATTTTGTGAAATCGTAGGACGTTCTAAGATTTTTCCACAAATGCCAAAACATGTGGACCAAAGTTCAGCGGTTTCGAGAAAATCGGGACCAAAGTTTAAAATTTGATTACCCAATAACTTTCTTGTTTTTGAACTTTGGCTCATAACATTTTGGGGATTTGTAGCCCTTCCCTAGGGCTTATCAAAAATGCCGACAAATGTGGACCAAAGCACACTAATTTCGAGAAAACGGGACCGAAGTCCACAAATCTATCACCCAATAACTTTTTTGTTTCTGAACTTTGGTCAACATAATTCTGGCGGTCTGTGGCCCTTCCCTGGGGCTTTCCAACAACGTCGAAATATGTGGACCAAAGTTCACCAATTTCGAGAAAATCGGAATTATCGTCAGATGTTGACCCCCGCATAACTTCTTTGTTTTTGAACTTTGGCCCACAAACTTTGGGCGCCTTGTAGTTCTTTTCGAGCGCTTTCCAACAGTGCCGAAATATGTGGACCAAAGTTCACCAGTTTCGAGAAAATCGAGACCGAAGTTCAAAATTTGATTAGTTGATAACTTTTTTGTTTCTGAACTTTGGCCCACAAAATTTTCGGGGCTTGTAGCCCTTCCCTAGGCCTTTCCTACAACGTCGAAATATGTGGACCAAAGTTCATCAATTTCGAGAAAATCGGAATCTGGCACAAAGTTCAAAATTTGATCACCCAATATTTTTTTTGTTTCTAAATTTTGACCCACAAAATTTTGGTGGCCTATAGCCCTTCCCTAGGGCTTTCCAGCAACGTCGAAATATGTGGACCAAAGTTTACCAATTTTGAGAAAAATCGGGTCCAAAGTTCAAAAATTGCTCACCCAATAACTTTTTTGTTTCTAAACTTTGGCCCACAAATTTTTGGGGGCTTGTAGTCCTTCGGGAAAGCTTTCCAATAACGTCAAATTATGTGGACCAAAGTTCACCAGTTTCGAGAAAATTGGTCCAAAGTTCAAAAATTGCTCAGCTAATAACTTTCTTGTTTCCGAACTTCTAGCTACCTCACATCGAAACTTAACACTGATATGTCGTATCTGGGTCCTGGGACTACTTACGCCTTAAAATTTTTGGCGTTCGGTATTACCCCCCTCGACTACGAACACGCAGAGTGTTGACATCACTGTTAGTCTACGCCTTAACTTCATCAAATATTAACCAATTTAAAAAATTCTTTCATTGTGAGAATCAAGAGAAAATTTGTAATAACACTATCTACTAAAGATCCCGCCACACATTAAGCGCAACTGTATTAAGTAAATTTTAAATAGGCTTATGCACGACACGATCCCTGGCATATACAAGAAGCCCAGCTCTCTCTAGGATAGCCGTCTGCTTTGGTTGTTAGTGAACTAAAGGTCATCCAAGGTCGATGACTTTCATCTCATCTGAAAGGGCGTATGCGATTTCTTATTAATGATCAATAGCAATCTTTTCTATATTTTCATCGTTTAGCCACGATAGTGCGAACTGATCTTCAGTCATCCAAAGACAATGATTTGCATGCTATTTAAAAGGCAATATGCCACTTCCTATTAGTGATTAATAATAATTTTGGCTTTATCTTTCAATGTTTTTGAGATATAACCATTTTGAAAAACGCACATTTTTATTTCCTTCAGTTTAACCTTAATTTTAAAAATTTCCCCCTTGCACTAAATCGCTAAAATTTTGTATGCTTAAATTCGAGACACAGGGCTAAATATTCGTGTAAAATGTTACAGACAGAGAGATAGACAGACTGACCGACAGCCGGCGGGCGGACGACAACCGTACCATAAGCTCCACCGTTACGTAAGTACGGTCGGCTAAAAATGCGAACTCTAATTAATTGCCTTAGTTTCGTTCTTCTTTAAATGATATATGGAAGGGCACTGTTTTCACTCGCGCATTAATTATCTTGTAAATTATGTGTAAAACTGTAGCACAATAGTTACAAATTCTAAATTCAAGTAATGTAATTCACACACAGTATTTGTAGTAAAACAGACACTTTTCCGATGCAGATACAGAGTTACAGACACCGTTAACATAAGTTAGTCTTAAACATCAAGATCGACCAAAATGTAACTGCAGTTCAAAAACATGATATGTTATTGTCGAGTGTCCTGTCGAGTGTCCGACGTACGAAAGTCGTTCGATAAATAAGTTACAAAACAGCGTCATTCCGTTAGTTTTCCAAATCTAAAAAAAATCCGAAATATACGTTTTGTAGGAAATTTTATTCTGAACACGTGTACAAATTTTTTGGATGATGACGTCATTATTGTGATGTCCTCTGCTCATAGAACACAGTTTACACATGTATTATTTCCTCCACCAGTAATCTATCATAACTCGCAAATGACAAACAGCATATAAACAAAAAATGTATAAACTTAACAAGTTAACGCCATCACTTTAAATGCTAAAGATTAATGTTTTATTTTTTAACATATTGACCGAGTTCGCTCAAACATTTGTCTTATCTGTCAGCAAACTGCTGAATGCCTGATGCAAAGAACGATGCTGGCTGCTGCCCATGCTATCGACGAACGACTGATTGCACCCTGAGTTATGATACAAATTGAAATTTCTGCCCATCTAGCATTTTCTTAGACCAAACGTAAACTGTTCGCTTCGTAAAGATTGTGCCATATACTGCATGCGTCTCAGAGTGAATCTGGTTTGCGTAAATTTTTTTCTGCCCACAATAATACAATGACGTAACGCTGTTCGTTACAGGAAGATTTCAGTGGAAACGTCGTCAAATTTAATTTTATAAATGACGTCACAGTGACGTCATCGTCATAAAACTCACAGCTGCTACTCAGAATTAAATTCCCTACAAAACGTATATTTCGGATTTTTAATATTTGGAAAACTAACAGAATGACGCTGTTTTGTAACTTATTTATCGAACGACTTTCGTAACTGCTGTCGTTGAGTGTTACAAAAAGGTTTGCAGGTTTAGATAAAGGTTTCAAAAACAACTGAAGTACGTGGTACAAGTTTAACAATTATCATTCGGCATTAAACCACAGTGGTCCAAAAAGCAATATGTTTGCATCATAATAACTAGAAAGCAGTCAGAGCCCGCACACCTCCGCCAAGCCAATGTTGTTTGCTAAGCAACAGCACCATCTTCGGTTTTGCAGCGGTTTCCCTTATGCCCCATTGAAAGCAATGGTAACGAAAATTTCAAAGTGATCCAGAATCCAGGATTCCTTCCGGATCACCCACAAAATTGAACTACAGGTAGCTTGTGCCATTTCCGACATACCCTCAAAATTTCAGAAAGATCAGTCCATAATTTTTTGAGTTATCTTGCCAACACAGAGACAAACACACAGACAGACAAAGTCTGGCAAAAACATTATCTCCTTGGCAGAGGTAATTAATGACTGATTTCCAATCGCTTATTTTTTGTGGGAGTTTCAGCGGCCATAAATTGATAGCTGCATCAGTGCAGAGTCCGGATGTAAAAGAATCTGCAACGTCTATCAATAGTGTAACGAAGTTACGATGAAACTTTCTGGTTTATTTCTGGACCACCCTATATAGCCGATAATACGTGATCTGGCAAGTTCATTCAAGTCTACATAATAAACATTATAATTCAAAGAGCGAAAAGTTCAAGCTGTTATAGAACAATATTAATTGCAACGCGTTTATTCAAGTAAGAAATGTTAGATTCGGAAGATGAAGAAACATATCGATTCGAAAACAAACATTAACAAGACCTGAAAAAATTTCCCTACGCTTACAGTTGTAGTTTGACGAAAACGTATAAGAACAAAAAATTACTTTTTTGAATTCACATGGGGAATTCAACGGTCACGTGACCGACGACGTCGGGTGACCCCAAAGGTCAGACCCCAACATATTTGAGGCTTTATATCTCCATAACCGTGCACAGACTTCAGAGTCACTTGGGTTTTCGTCACAGCTTGACTTGGCACCAAACGACTTGTAAGTCGACTAAGTCAACACCTTATTACTCGACTTGATTTGATGCTTTCCTGACTTAAGTCGGCGACTTGCACCGTGATGATCACAGTATATAACCCATACTCTAACCCTCGAAGATAATGGAGTCACGACCTTGACCTTCTGGGGTTACGTAACGACACTGGTCACGTGGTACTGGGTATCTTGCACCGTTATGAGTATATGGCGCCTCAAACGTTAGACAATGCAAGTGGCACTCCATTAATGGTAGCGCATGCGCACACGCAACTTCTGATCAAGCCGCTTAAAAAACTTTTCTTGCGTATGGTACAAGGAAGCTAAGTATGTTCCAAATTTGGTAAAGATCGGTCCATAAACGACTTCACAATCTTGTACACAGACGACGGATGGACGGCACACGGACGGACGGACACTCAAGTGATTTTATACTTTGTCCAGTGCTATGCATTCCATTGGACAGACAAGTCCAGGACTTTACAAAAGACGTGTAAACTTTGTCAACCCTGGTCAGATTTCAGACACCCGGGTAGATACCAAAATACACATACCACTTAAAAACCCGCCAAAAACGCACCCACCTCACACTCAATCCAATTTCAATTTCTTTTCCACTAATGATGCAATATTCTATTATGAGTGAGTTCATGGAACATTTAAACCCACAAATTCGCAGCAAATATAAGTATATGTTGTGCTGTGGGGAGCAAAGAAAAGCTTGTGAGTGTCATCCAACTAAAACAAATCTACAAATCCCGAAAATACATCAAACTGGGCTTTTTTTACAGAAACCGCTTTAATCTGCATAACCCAAAAAACCCAAATCCATTAATCCTCCCCGCCCCGAAAAAAACCCACCAAGTTGGCATTTTTTAAGCCCCCGGGTTTTTTGAAACCCCGGGCGGGTGTACGTGTGTCCGCATGCAGTCGGTGGTTGTGGTTCACTGTGGCGGCAGTGTTTCTCCTGTGGCAGAGTCAGCTGCAGCGAGGGACGTGCGTTCAGAAGCGAGCGAAGTGCGGTCCGCCGCGGTCGACGTTCGCTCAGCGGGCGTCCAATCACTCGGTCCTGAAGTCTCCGTGATCAAACTGAACCGATGTTGCGGATGTTGGACTGCAAACACACATGCACGCGGTTCCCTGTCAAAACCGGGAACGTCAAAACTACCCCAATACACGAACCCTATAGCTATAACCCCAACCCTAACCTTAACCTTTACCTAAAACCATTCCTAACTCTATTCCCTAACACTAACTTTATACCAATTCCTAACCCTACCTCGAACCTTAATCCCTAACCCTAATTATTTCTAACCGTACGGCCTAACTCTAACCGTAATACCTATCTTTAGGCCTAACCTTATTTTCTAAACCTAAGCCTACGTACCGGTATTTCACCGTTTCCCAGTTTTGTCGTTCCCTGTTTTGTCGGGACACCCATACATACACCGTGCCTCAAACGTCGTAGCGGGAAACGAGTCGGGAGATTATCTGCCCACCATAAGTCTTTGGCTGTCGGATTTTTTTGGTCGAAAAATTTTCGCCTAAATGTGCAAAATTTGCGGTTGAAAATCCCATTTTAAAAAATTTAGAGGCAAACTTGAAGTCCTAAGCACCTGTAATTTTCCCTGTCAGATATTTGCCTAGTGTGGCTGATTGGGGCGGTGGTATGTCTGCTGGCTGCAAACCGCGGGTCCAATAATTGTTTGCGTAGGCGGGCAATGGCAATCAACTGCCACTTCCGAGATTGTAAGAAACGCTATAGCAAGTGCTGGACTTTATCTTCACTTTTTTTAACGGTCTGTCGGAATTCTGTCAGAAATTTGCGGTTGTCTGTCGGAAAAATGCAACCTACTGCTTCACGATTTGTATAATTTTTGGCACGCAGCATCGATCGCAAAGAAACATGACGTAAATGACTGAAGTTCTGCCATTGTACTTGACCTTAATACTGTTGCTGCACTACCTTGTAAAATGCAAAAGCCGCAGCTTGGCGGTTAACAATTACAACAATGAATTCGTGCTGGGTAGCGCATGCGTCGGCTGGGACACATAATTTGAGCAAAGCTCATAAGACTCGCGACAGCCTTAGCAGTTCCAGTTCGTACATTGTCAGATTGCCTTGGTCTTTCTCCAGCCGCAAATCACCCTCAAAGTGTACACCGCAGCTGAAAATCGCAAAAAAACACTAAAACACCCTATAATAAGGTTTAAGGTCATTCAAAGTCATCGATGTTAATAGCGCTAAAAAGCTCGTTACCAGTGCTTGTTATGATTAGCAGCAAGTCTGTGCCTATCAGCAACTGTTTTTACATTAAACGACCCAATATCGGTAAAATAACCAGTTTTACAAGGGTAACCTTTTTTGACGCTCGCATGCGCAAGCCTCCTTAAACTTAGGGGGTCGAAACTTTGACTACTAAAATTCACGTTTGATGCTAAATATTTCACACGCAGGGTCTCTGGTCAATCTTCAGCCATTTCGTCGCAATTCACTTTTAAAATGTGTGTCGCAGCGCGAAATTGTGAAAAATTTACCAAAACCCCTTATTTTGGGAGCTCAAGGGTCATCGACGTCAATACCCCAAAAGCAGGTCACTAGTGTTTGTTATAACAAACAACATGACATGTCTATGTTTATCTGCAACTGTTTTCACGCTAGTCGAGCTAATATCGGTAAAAAACCACTTGTAGTGGAGTATCCCTCTGACGCTCGCGTGCATAGGCTTTTCCTTAAACCTATGGGGTCGAGAACTAGACTACTAAAATCTACATTTGATGCTAAAAATTTTGTGCGCAGGTTGTCTTTGTCTATCTCCAGCTATTTCGTCGCAATTCATTCTTTAAATGTGCGCCACAGCCAAAAATTGCGAAAATCTACACAAAACCCTTTTTTGAGGGGGGAAGGGTTCAAGGTCGTTCAAGGACATCGGTGCTAATAAAACTAAAAAGCCCGTGACCAGTGCTTGTTATAATAAGCAGTACGTCTGTACGTATCTACAACCGTTTTTCACATTATACGAGCCAATAGCGGCAAAGTAACGTCTTTTAAGGGGTACCTCATTTTGTCGCCTTCGCTCGAGCGGAACCCCCTCACACAGGGGCACAAAAATTTTGTCACGATGAACTAGAGTCCTTGCGGCAGCCCACAGTGAAAATTTCGTGATTCTAGCTTGCACTGTTTTGATAGGGCTCAAGGGTGTGGCGGACGGATAGACAGACGGACAAACACCTCGACGTAAAAATCATTGTGAGATCACAAAATCATGAAAAGTCTCTTACTGTGTCTCAGCAAAAACGTCACACTTATTTTTGCGATAACTTTTAGATGTCATCAAATTTTGCCAATTTTTGACAGGAAATTCGATACGAACTCACAATACTGACGACGCTTAGTGCATAGGCGACAGAAAGTGCAGCTGAGGCGCCAACAAGAGACGCCAAATGTGTCAAAGACGACTGTCGATTAGTGCGTCTGTGTGAATGTCATGAGCTCTCCAGCGGAGCCCACGAAGTCCGTGGCACAGCCCCAGTCGAAAGAAGGTTTTGGTTTGTTTGGAGCTTGATAAACGCATAGATGCAGTGGCGTAGACAAGGGGTCTAGATGAAATCTAGAGGTCCTTTTATACTTCCAATAAAATAGAAAGAAAGAAAAGAGAGAAAAAGGTTTATTTTCTATAATCACAGTCAACACAATAACTGCACAACAGTTAATAATACAGAAGAGTTGCCAGAAGGGCATGCACCCATCAAATGCTGGACATCCAAAAAAGAAAAAAAGAAGAAAAAACGGCAGAGCAAGAACTGAAAAAGTGAGAAAGAAAAAAAGAAGAGAAAACAAAGAAACAACCCCCTCCCACCAAGTTCACATTTGTGGCTATGCCATCAATCTGATGCGTGACAGTTTAGTATTTTCGTGACACTCTAAATCTCGCCAATGCATGTAAAACATATCGCCATTGTAATTTGTGACAACAAGAACTGCTGGTACGGATGGCGTATACCGCCTTCAAAAAAATGCTGGTACGCTCTATCAAACAGCATCACAAATTAAGCTCGCTTTGCTCGCCCGTAGGCCTAAAATAATAACACTCGAGATTAATCATAACAAAGTGACAACTGGCTGCTAGCGGTACAGCCTACAGGTTCCTTTTCCAACAAGCTATCAAGGCATAAAGCAACGTTACTGAACGGAACTGACAAGGTTTAGTTATTGACGAACTGACCAATGGGTGATCGTAGCAAGCCAGCCCCTTGGTCAGTTGGTCAAAAATTGAACCGTGTCAGTTCAGTTCAGTTACGACGCTCTGCAACGTGCCTTTAGTAGTTTGACAAACGTAACCTTACAATAGGCTACGTTCGAAGTTCCAGAAATAACGTAACAGATTGGATACGCCGTAACCAAAGAATTAACCCTGCATCTAAGCCCATGACTAACCGTAACCTCGACCTACAGTCGGAATAAAAAGTGCCTCCCCTCGTGATAACTCACGCTTTGCTCCGATTATTCTTTTGCCTTTCTTTTCCCTGGTTTTCTTTGCGATCACTCCGCCTGCCAGACACAAGCAAACGCACACAATAAAATACACATGCGTCTAACGTGTGAGAACAGTCATTCGCTATTATACCGGGCGGGTTCAAAAAGCGACAACTTTTTGAACTAAATCAACATAATACCGGATAAACTGGAAAACACCAGATATTTTATACTGTTTGAAATTAAACAACTTTTAATTTTTGTGACTTATTATTCAAAGAAGTGTATAAAAGTGCTTACTTATTTGCAAACTTTTCATAATTCTTTCGGAACCCCAGCGTTTCTCCACAGTCAGATTGTGAATCAGACAGCGTTCTTCGTCAGTTAATCGAACCTTCTTGACAAAAATTACAATTTATTCGCATAAACGAATTATTTTTTTTACATTAGCAGACAAAAAACGATGTTATTTAATAACAGGAAGCCCAGCTGTCGCTAAGATAGCCGACCATACTGGTTGTCAGTGACCTTCAAGGTTATCCAAGGTATAGCTGAGTTTAAAACCATTAAGAACATGGCTACACAACAGAATTGGAATTGGTAGAATATCTTCTGAATATCTTCTGAAGAGATCATACTGCAGTTAATTAACAGCAAATATATACCGATGTTAATATATGGTATGGAAGTATGCCCGTTAAGAAAATCTGACCTCAAAGGTCTAGACTTTGTCGTAAACATATTCTTTATGAAGTCATTTCAGACGAACAATATCGAAGTAATTAGGCATGCACAGTGTATGTTTAACTTTATGCTACCTAGTGTTCTGATAAAGAAACGTTGTTATAAATTTAAACTGCTCAATTAAAAATGGACGTTTGATTACTCAGTATTTGTCAGTTTATTGATATGTGTTCTTTTTCCTTTCTTTTTTCTCTTTTTCTCTCTTTGTTTGTATTGTAAATGTTGTAATTTTTGCTACCATCTGTTGTGGTGAATAAAGATGTATAATAACGAACGTGAAGCGGTATAGTGGCAAGCGCAGTCTAGCTTTTAGCTTTTAGTACGAATCACTTATCATATCATTATCACAATAGAGTATTATAATATCATACTTGTGAAGTGATGAACGGGAACCGTGGTGAGTTTGTCGGCATAGTGGGGTGGAAGTCTGCGGGCCGTTGTAGCGTGCGACAGCGTCAGTCCAGAGGCTACAGGCGTACAGACAGTCAATTTAGTGATAGACAACCTGAACGAATTACTTAGACTATTACTTAGCAACTACTTTAGCAATATACTTAACTAATTTAGTAATTTTAATTAATTTTTTACTAACTAATTTGCGACTATTTTAAAAGTAAATTGGTGCAACGTTGTTAATACGTTGTTAACGTTGTTAATACGGCTAAGAGTAACTGAAGTAAACTGCCAGTTTAAGAAAAACCTAAACATTTTAAACACTTGAAAAGCAAAATAGATAAACGAAGTCACCGTTTTAATTTAATAAATTTACTTCTATTTATACTCGTCTAAAAATGGCAACCTAAGGAAACCACGTTTTTCGACATAGCGGTCCATTTACTTGGAACGCTTTGCCAAATACTTTCAACTGCAGTTCACACTGTTTACTTACTTTCAGACGTCATCTAAAATATTTTTACTTCTCGTTTTACTAGCACATCGAGCGCGTTCGAGATTGTTACAGTTAAGGCGCTATATACATACAACTTTAAATTACTTACTTACTTACTTACTTTTTCATCCTAGGATCTTGCAGTAGTTGGCTTGCAGCTATTGGTCAAAATAAAAGAAGCAACTGTAAGTGAAACGATTGCAACGTAAACTAGTGAGTCAACCTGGAGTCAACACACAAGCACCTCAGGAGAGCACTATCGAAATGGGCAAGAACCAATAAACGGCCAATAAGCTGGTACCCGATAACTGTAGTATAGAACGATTATATGGCGCTAGCATAAATACATAAATAGCACCATTGAAGCACGTTTACTGACCGGCTGCACGGCCGAGTGGGCAGCGTGAGAATCCGCTGGCCGAGTGGACGCAGGTTCGAGTTCTATTTTCTGCAACTTTTTTTCTCTTCGCTGTCGTAGTTAACTTTTTTCGAGGTAATAAATGTCTGACTTGGGGGTTAAATATTAAAAAAGTAAAGTGAGCGTAGGGAACTTTACTTTGTTCCAACATTTAACCACAAGTCAGACATTTATTACCTCGAAAAAAATTAATTACGACTCTCGCATTTTTTGACTTTTTAGGATTAAGGGCGGTTAGGATTAGGGTTAGGGATAGTTAGGGTTCGTGCCAGTCTTAGCTAATTGATGTGTAATTGCCTATTTCGGTAGTGCTGTCCAGATCGTCTTGTGTCAACACAGTCCGAGACTCCGAGTCTAATACTATGTTCGACGAGACGGAACGTTCGCAAAAATTCAGTATTCACAATTTCGAACATGCGGCAAAAACCAACAACACAACAAAACACGTTAGAAATTAGTAAACACTTGTCCGTTGATGCTACGTTAGCAGTAGAATTCGTTAAAATGCAAAAGTTGGTCAGATTCGGGTACACTACAGGGCCGTATCTACATTGAGGCCGAGGAGGCACTCGCCTCCTCGTTCTCAGACGCTTGCATAAATTTTATCACAAAACAAGAGTTTCAGCTAAGTGAATTTTGAAAGCTTTTCAGCTTCTGGGGGGCTTCATCCCCGAGACCCCTCACCGGAAGTATTAGTTTCTAGTTAGCAATAGATCCTTAAGCCGGCTAGCCCTGAATTTCACGTTCGAATTAGCATTTTCGCGGCTAAAGTCCCGGCTTAGCCGCGATTTTCGCGGCGGCGGCAGCTTAGCAAAAGATTTTGGCGGCTGGCGCAACTGGCGGCCGGCAGAGTCGGCGGCTTAGGGCAGTGGCAAATCCAAGGAGAAGGAAAGGGGGTGGACGTGCGGCCGCCCCCTCTTTTAATCCCCTATGCATAAGTAAACACTTCATATGCTCTGCCAAACTGCTAATTAATAAGTTCGTGTAGCAGTAAAATGATTAAAATTATTGCCGCCAAATGTTATATTTAAGGTTTAAATGCACCAAATTCGATTTCGGCTGGGGCTCCACTCCAGACCCCGCTGGAGGATCTCACAGCGCTCCCCCAGGCCCTTTAGCTGCATTCAAGGGATCCTACTTCTAAGAGAAGGAAGAAGGAAAACGGAAAAGAAAAACGAGGAAAAACAGGGGGAATGAGGAAGAATGGAAGGGGAAGGTGGAAGGGAGGCGGAAGAGGCATATCCCCCTTGGCTGAAGCTTCGATCCGCCACTGGCTTAAGGTCTAGTTAGCAAGCAAATAGGCTATAAACAGATTGGCTTACACAAACATAACAGTTTTCGTCTGCCTATGTAAATCTTTTAGTATAAGATCGGAAGGTGCAATGTTACGCTTGCGTTTTGCGTTGTACTCACCATTATTGTTACCTACATATTGCAACAAAAAATTACTATTGCCTGTAGCCAGATACTAAACCCCAGAGCCAAATTTTTTATGGCCAAACTCCGGCTGACAGATTTTTTTTCGGCTGAGATCCGGCTGGCCGAATTTTTTTTCAGGCTGAGTTTCGGCTGACGAAATTTTCGGTTAATTTTCGGCTGGAAATACGGCTGATTTAGTTTTATAGTCTTTTACCAGTGGCAGATTCGGGGTGGGGGCGGCCGCCCCATACTGACTGGATGAATCTGGAAACAAGTAAAAATTTTGCATAAAAATGCATTATTTATGCATAATTTTTCAACAAGTTCTTGGGAAAGGACTGTGCCCTCTGCCCAGACCACATTTTTTTACCTTTACCCTTCCACCCCTTATTCCAAAATTCTGGATCCGCCACTGACTTACTCATGGCCAGGGCTGGAAAACCCTAATTTTTAAAAGAACATTTTGAGATTTTAGGTTAAGTTTTTAAAGTTTTGAAAAAACTTTTTAAAGGTTTTTTTGGTTTGGTGTCGAATTAAACACCGTATACAAAATTACGACCTAGAAAACATCTTATAGGCCTACACCCTGTCCGTCACAATGTCATAATCACATTGTATTTTTTTATAAATTATAGCAAAATAAACTAATGACGTCATGGATTTATAACTCACAATCATGACTAAAGTATGAATATTTTTTAGTGTTCAAACTCAAAAACCTAGATTTTTCAAACCAATTTTAGGGCTGCTCATGGCTGTTTTACTCTAGACATGAATCTGTTTTATATGTAACTAGACTACATAAGTAAAATAACAAAATTCATAGCTGTCGCTAGGATAGCCGACCGTACTGGTGGTCAGTGACTTTCAAGGTCATCCAAGGTTAATGATTTTGTTTCGCCTGACAAGGCGTATGCCACTTCCTATAAATAGTAACCTTAGCCGTATCTTTCACCGTTTCCGAGATATGGCCAGTTTTCCGTTGAAAAACGCACACTTTTCTTACCTCACGCCATTCAACTTCCAATACGAAAATGTTTCCCAGTTTGCACTAGATGGCTGAAAATTTGCGTGCTACACACATGGCTAATTATTCGTGCAACAAGTTTTGCCCTACGACTTAAAGCTTAGCCACAATACATCCGTTACAGAGATACAGACGGACAGACAGCCGGATGACAAGTCGTACCAATAGTTCGACCGTTACTCAAGTACGGTCGGCTAAAAACAGACAACGGTCACATGGATTTAGCAAATCAGTTTGTTCTAATTACGAAGACTAGACTGTAACTGGAGTTCGTACCACAGACTATTCGTACCATCGCTGTCATTCGTAGCCTACCACTTTCACCTGTGGCGTCTCAATAGCGGCCAAAAAACGCCCAAAATTGAACTGCTGTTGTTTGAAAGAACGAAAAATTATACTAAAATTGCAGCACTACTTTAATTTTTCAGTTAGCAAGCAAATAAATGTGATATTAAGGTTACATAAATATGTGGTCACACTCGGAATTTAAACTTTTTAATAAAGTCATTCAAGACTATGCAACGCTGGACTCTAGAAGAGCAACCTGCAGGCTGGGGAGATCTCCATCCTCAAGCTGCTGCAAACTGCCAGTAAGCTCTTAAAAGTATGGTACGAAAAGTCCAGAATTCGACTAGGTGCTTAAATAATGTTCCTCATAAAGTTTAAAGTCATGATGGTTTTGGTGTTGGCTCACACAGACATACATACTCTGCGGAATGTGATGTTTAACGCATAGCGTTGTGTCGACTGTTAAAATATAAACTAATAAAAGGCCGATTCATTAATTTACTAAGTATGTACGTCATGTAAACGTTTCCAGGCATTTTGCGCAGTTTTGCTAAATGCGCAAAGAAATGAAACCTAAACGACGAATAATTTTTTTGGCGCCTGAAGCGACGATTGCAATTTCGGCTGATTTCGGCTATGGCTTAAAATTCGGAGGCTCTGGGGTCTACCAGAAACAGATGAACATAGAAGCCTTTAGTGTTTGACTGTCAAGCATGTAGGCAGCTATATAAAGAACAAGAGTTTTAGTTAAGCAAATTTTGAAAGCTTTTCAGACCCCTCACCAGGGCTCCGCCCCTGGACCCCGCTGGGGGACTCTGTCCCCTAGACCTCCTGCACTGCCTCCTTGTTTTTCACATCTTGCCTACGTCGCCGAAATAACTGACATAGAAAACGGTTAAAAAGGGCAGTTTAAAAGAGTTTAAAGACGCGTACAAAGTAAACAAAATACACTGAACTGAACCGAATTAAAATGAAACATTCGCTGGCCGATGTGCGTTTGTTGAAATGAATTCAACCAGTCAATGTTCGATAGTCGATAGTCAAGCAAACATTTTTTACTGTTTTGAATTTGTTGTTTTAATAGTTAATATGCAATGTTATACGAGTAGTGTAATAGGCCTGTACATAATGTAGTGCTTGCTTAAAGCAAGTGATCATGCGTAAATGCATGATACAGTTTTGGTTCCACTCAGTGAAGTTGCTACTCAGAACTTCTAGATTTGCATAGGCGTGGCCTATTCATTAACTCGCCAACTGGCTAGTTCAGTTCAGTTTTGTTCATTTCGTTCGCTTTGTAAGTTATCAAAGTAAGCAAGACCTTGCGCCGGTTCATTCCCGCCATCTGCGTCCATACACAAAGCAACAATTAACCTGAGGCCGTCGGGCACGTGCATGGTCTTTGAGGCCAAGCCCAGTAGATCAGTGCAACTGTTAAGCCAAAATTAGTGGATGTGCGATCCACGTTGTATTTCTTCTGATTCCCGTTTCTTCCCTTATCCTTTCTTTCGTTCTCTATTTCCTTTCGTTTCCCTTTCGGCTTCCTTTTCCCTGCCCTTGAAGTGGGATTCAAAATATCAACCTGGGAAATTTTGTGAAATTCTACATTGCTAAAAACAGGTGAGTTTACTGGGTATCATGTCAAGCTAACAACTAGGCTCATAACGATGATGAAGGAATATAGTTTTAATCTGCTAGAAATAAAATAACCAGACTACGTCTACCGGTTACAGAATAACGAAAAATAATGGATTAACCCATGTGGGCAAAATGCCTGGAGTGGGTGGGCGATTTGTCCGACTGCGTGGGCTTTTGCCCATTTAGTATACATGTAAAAATTGCTCTGCAACAGATGAATAAGTACACTAAGTAAAGTAGGCTACGTATGACGATTATATACTACGACGCATTGCAGGTTTTTGATCACTGACTTTTTACAGCAGAAACTTAGCACACTAGTTTAGTAACCTACTCATGCCCTGGCGAACGCTCACACGAATTGTGGTCTTTATATGTCTATAATCTTCCAATTAGCAGCCCGTATGCTTCTGTGACAGACGTACGGACAGACGAACGAGCAAGACCCGCAATGCGGCTTATTAAAACGGACAGAGCGCATATAATAAACATTTCTAGTCATAGCGAGCTAAATGGTAGACAGTATCCAACATTGTACACCTTTATTATTATAAGGTGGCCCAAAAGTCGCCAAATTTTACAACATGAATACATGTTAATCAATGAAAACTTTTGTCGTTTTCTTCAATTTTTGTTCTTACCGTTTGCTGTATGAAGAATCAAAAGCTACTCACTTACTTATGTTCTCGATTTTTAGGCAGCAACTTTTCGTCACGTTGTAATGAGTAACAAAAGCAAAAACGTAGCGAAAAATTAGTTAATAACAAAAGTCCCCAGTGAAGTTCACAAAAAATTTTAACTAAGCGCCAAGGAAAAAACTGCTAGTAACGAAACGCACGTAGGCCTACACACGTCCACTGTTCCCCTTGGCTACGCCACTGAAGAATTATACACTGTATCCCAAAAAACAACCACGACATTTTCGACTGTAACTTGAAAACGAATAAGGCCTATCAGATTGTGATGATTGTTGGTAAAAATATTCCTGACACAACTTGCCATCAAATGACTGTTTAGTTTCCCACCTCGCCCAATGTATGCTTCTGCGCTATCTAGGGAAAGCAGTTTAAGCGAAATATGTGTTGAAATCAACAGAAAACCTGAAAAACATCCCCGACATTATCGATCGTAACTTGAACAAAAATTGGCAGATTTTAATAATGTTTGGCAGAAATATTTGTGACACAACTGGCAATTAAATAAGTGTTTTGATTTCCACTTCACCCAACGTCAGAAATACACGTACCAAAAATTATCAAAATCTGATAATTGGTTTTTAAGTTACAGTCGAAAATGTCGGAGATGTAGACTAAACACTATTTAACAGAAATGGATGTTATGATAATACTATACTCACGTTTCTTCTTCCTCTTTGCTAAAATATCACAAAACCCATTTATGCTTAAACCAAGTGACAATCTGACTCATTACCAGAAAACGTGACGGTAGATTATGAGACAGCTGTAATTTAATGAAACGACCCTTTGCACTGCAGCGATCAATCACGAGGATTCTGATTTTCATAAGAGAGAAAAAGATTCAAACTTGTCTCACTGTCATCAACCGAAAATAATATTAAGATAATAAAAAGGCACAAACTGAAAACTGGCAAACACGTTTCCTGACCGGGAATAAGTTAAGCTAATAACTGAGAACTCATCAATGACGATTAAAATATAAAATTAAATTTAACTTTCATTACGTCGTATAAATTGCACGACAAATAAAAAATCTGAAAACCAAAAATTAAAACTACGAGATCTTGAAGTTTTTTTTAAATCTTAAAATCTTAGTTTTTGCCGGTAAAACAGGAAAAAAAGCCATGCACCTTTTTTCCAAAAGTTTCTATTTTGGTCGCCCACTTTTCGTCCTCTCAAGACCAGACCCATAAACACACTGATAACGGACAGATCAGGTTTAATCAATTAATGTCAAAAGTTTACGCCGCGAAGTGCCCGGTAGATCAAGGAAGTCGAGAGGGGCGAGCAAAACGTTGCGACTGTTTGATAAGCAAATTCCCGACAGAAAAGATTATGGGTGCTCAAAATTTCGATTTTGCTTTTATATTTTGCTCCCTTTCGAAAAAATGAGAAATTTTTAGTCCAAAAAAATGTAATTTTGGAAGTAAATTTCATCACAGAATTTTTCGCCAAGCTAAAATTGAGCAAAAGGCAGGGGGCGGGGCAATTAACCACGGCTCCGGCTGATAGTGGGAAGGGGAACTGACGTTGTGAGTATAGGTAAGTGATAGACTAGCATGCGGGCCCGTCGAGAGTGAAGGGAGTAAAAGGGTAGGTTTTTCCCGGGCCTCGGGACGTTTGGGGGCCACAGAGTCGCTCAGAAATATAAAGTACAACAGAATGCGCCGTTTTATAAAGAGAAATTCAAAAATTCTTCCCCAGAGAGGTTTAGCGAAAATGTTTCCCGGGGCCTCGCTGTGGCTCTCGACGGGCCTGCTAGCGTGCACCAATCACTAACTGGCAATGTAAAGGAAACAGCAGATCTGAATGCAGTTTGTGATCGCCAGCAGGGATACGATGATGATGAGCGCAATCTCAGTCACCTTCACCTCTGTCAATCAACAAACACTGAGAACCACTCACCTCGGCCGAGTTGCGCCTAAAAGAATTCCTCCGCTTTCAGTTGCCGTCCGTCCGTCACTAGAAAATAACTTAAGTCCCTAAAGGTTTATTGGGCCATTTGAAGTATCAGTGCAGCTTTTTTTAGTTTGTTTTCAAAGTTTTACTGAAAAGAAACTGTTTTCCTTTTCCCATCGGATTCCCATTTCCATTGAAAATCCCATTGGAAATTCCATTTTCACGGTCATCTGTACATCAATGTACATACACTTACCGTACCATAAATACTGCGTTACAACTGCATGCAGTTTTGTTGCTGTTATCAGATTTGAGACAGCGCTTTCCAAATTCACCACACAGCCCAGAAAATGTCGTGCTGCGCCAAGTAAACTTTTAAAGGTCACAACACGCCATAAATAAACCAAAACAGGACAAAATATCTATTGCGCTGTTGTCGGAGACGTTATCTAACCCGTCGGGCTCCCTTTCTTTAAATGCGGCTTTTAAAATACATCAGAATGTTAGAAACTAGCTTTAATTTTAGTTTCCTGATAATAGTCTTCTGATAATATCAAACGTTTCCCAAAGCAGAAGTAGCCGGCGTGCCAGGCCTATATATTATCTACACATAAAAAAAAACTTTTACCACAGATTATCATAAGATAATATGGGAGCGTCCCCTCCCGTCGCTGCAAAAAGTGCGGCGGCAAACCACGCCTCCTGGCCAAGAGTTGAAAAAAAAAGAAAAATAGTAGATAAGCAGCGGACTTACTTTCAGGTATTTTGACTACAAACAAAAACACATACACCCAAACTGACCATAACTGGAAGCGCGAAAATTAACGAATAATCACACCATTAATCAAAAAAACTTTAACGATTAATAAAAATTTAATCGACAAAAATTCGACTATAGTCACGTCAAAAACGCCATAAAGTAGACACAATGACGCCATGACATCACCTATCGAAATCACCTAAATCATGTAGAGGAATAAAAGAACTTTCAGTCTGTCTACAACACTTGGCTAAAATCAATTGTCTCGGTGCATCTGTCAGAGCTCATAGTTCATTAAGTAAAATATGCACAAAAAGTTTTTTTTAAATTATCATTATTAGCTTTTGATCGAAATTAAAGTTAGCTATTACATCTTTGAATTGTTATCGGCTTTATTAACAACTGATCGGCTTATGTTAATTAATGTGTTATACACTGTGAGGCATAAAAACACACCAAATTTTTTTTTATTATAACTCGAAGAATGGTAATCCAATTTTAATTATTGTTAGTACAAAATTCTTGACAAAACTAGCCATCAAACGACTGTTCAGTTTTCCACCTCACCCAGTGTCTGCTTCTGCACTACCTGGGAAAACCAATGAAATATTGCATTTTTATCCAAGGCAGCTATATTACTTAATCATAATAGCACAAAAACACATTTTGTCGATATTTTCGTCGCTTTGGCTGACAGCTCATCCAACTGTCCATTTTTTTACGCGCGATAGCAAAATGCTTCGCGCGTCTTAACCAAGGCCTGGGCGTCTGTCCGTCCGTCCGTCTGTCTGTTACATTGCTGTATTGTGTCAAAACGGCGCATGCTAAAATCACGAAATTTTTACTGTGGGCTGCCTCAAGGTCTTTAGTTTTTCGTGACAAGTTTTCGTGTCCCTTGGTGCGAAAGTTCCCCTCGAACGAGAGCGTCAAAGAAAGGTACCCCTTAAAAAGACATTATTTTGCTGTTATTGGCTCGTATAGTGTGAAAACGGTTGCAGATAGGTACAGACATGCTGCTTATTATAACAAGCACTGATGACACGCTTTTTAGATTTATTAACATCGATGACCCTGAACGACCTTCAACCCCCAAAAGAGGGATTTTTAGTGATTTTTATTGCAATTTTTGACTGCAGCGCACATTTCAAGAATGAATTGCGACGAAATGCCTAAAGATAAACCAAGACAATCTGCGTATGAAATTTTCAGCATTAAACGCAGATTTTAGCAGTCCAAGTGCCGACCGGACCCCTTAGGTTCAAGAAGGCCTGCTCACGCGAGCGTCAAAGAGAGGTACCCCTCTAAAAGTGGTTATTTTCCTGATATTGAGTCGACTGACATGAAAACAGTTGCAGTTAGGCACAAACATGTTGCTTATCGTAACAAGCACTAAGTGATGAGCTTTTTAGGTGTGTCAACGTCAATGACCTTGAATAACCTTAAACCCCCACAATAGGATTCTTAAAATAAATTATTCGCGATTGCGGGCTGCAACGCACATTAAATTTTTTAGACGGAATTGTGCCGAAATGGCTGGAGATAAACCTGGACAACCTGCATATGACATTTTTAGCATAAAACGTACATTTTCAAAAATTTAAGTTTAGATTTTTTAAATTCAATGAGTCTTTCGTATGGAGGCTTCAAATTAAGGTACTCTTTCAAGATACATTAATATCTTATTGTTGTAAGCCTACACTGATTGCCAAAGTAGCAGGACCGCTGCTATCGCGCGTCACGTGAGCTTTGGGGGGGCAAGGGGTGAAATTCCGCCGCTAGCAAAGTCACATGGCCCGAAGTCAAATGCATTAGCACTCGTAGAACGCGCACTATCGACTTAGGGTAGGTTGAAATGAGACAACAGAACTTTTTTGCTAGTGGACCGAAATTCACAATTTTTTGGTTCAACATTAGATTGGCTGTAGATGATCACTTGCTATTCCACTTTTTGACAGCTCGCTTCGTTTCAGAGACATTTGCGATCAAAGTCAAAAGTTGTCTAAAATCGAACCTAATTTTGAACGATTTTTGCCCTCCCAAAATTTAAGGGGGCAGTGCCCCCAAAAGTTGTATCGGCGTTATTACTCCCACGTAGCGGCACGTCACGTGGCAAAGTTTCGTTAGGCTACATCCCCTAGCTCCGAAGATCTTGAGGCTCATACGCTAAATTTTAGGCCAATTTCTGACCCTTTCTTTGAAACAAATTGTAAGGGGGACCCCCATTCCCCTGGGGGTGCGCTAGCAAAACTTGGTCATTTTCTAGCGCGTGTAAAAATTTGGAAACGCATCACCCCCTAGGGGCCAAAATATGGTCTTCCGAAAAAGTCGATTTTGGTAGGTACAATTTCACCGCTAAATCTCCGTGATTAGTGGACGAAAGTTCACCCAATTTTTTTCATCCAACGCGGGAGGAATCGCGGTACAAAATGTACTTTTCCGATTTCGTATAGGCTATCTTCATCCGTTCCGGATATCTTCGCCGCCGAACTTTGAAGTCGTCCGAAATCGGGCAAAATTTTGCATGTTTTTAATCCCTAAAATTTTTTGGGGGTAGGCCCAAAATTTTGGACCGGCATTATAAAATTCGGCCTTTTACTGACCACCGTGCAAAATTTCGCGCCGATCGGCCGACGGATCTCGGAGATCTCGCGTTGAAAAGAAAAAAATCTGCGCTATAACATAAGCCTGCTCCGAAAGCTATCGCTTCCGGGCAGACTAATTATTTGCTGATTTTAATGCATATTTTGTTCGTTCTTACGCGCGAGAGTTAGCATATAACGCGTATTAGCTATGGTAATTCTGTCCTTGTGTCTTATAGGAGAGATAGTTGTGTTTCAGAAGTTTGCTTTTGCTCCTGAATTTCCCCGAAAGTGTTTTTTGACACAAGTTTTGCATTTTTGGACGAAACGTTTCCGACAAGAATATATTTTCCAATAGTCCAAAATTTACAGGGGAACAGTTGCCGCCCTACTCCTTTTCCCCGCTACGATGCTACGGAATAAAGCAATCAATGAAGATCTTGCATTACACTTGAGACTCGTTTTCAGTTTAAACGTTAAAGACAATAATACGAGTCACTTACTTGATGCACAGTCGCCTACAACAACAACAAACACCAAAGTAATCCGGTAAAACGCGGAATCGCTTTTTGTTTTTATCTCAAGATGGCAGCTTGCTTTTTACAATTGCATGCTTTGGCTGGAGTCAAACTTTCTCTTTCCTCGGGGGTCACATTCGGGGACCAGGGACCTCAACACAAAGTGTCATTGTTCCCGCAAGTGTACCTGCCAAATGACATCTAAATCCGTCGAATGGTTTAAACATAGAGCATAACTGTAACAGAGAGACAGACAGCCAGACAGACAGACAGACAGACAGACAAACAGATAGACGACAGCCAGACCACGCGTTACTGAAAATGTGTAGAAATAAGCGGAATCGCATGCGCGGCTGCAAAACGCGATGCCGTCTAACAACAAGTGTGGGCGCTCAACGCCACCAAAGGCGGACTTGAGTAATATGTGGGCCGAACACGGTCGTGGCAAGTTTTCTGTACATTAAGCTGCGTCAGAAAATTTATCGGCAAGCTCCACATTTTACCGAAAAGGGCCTAGGTCTAATCAGGTTTCAATCGTGCCCCAGGTACCATGGTTGCCAACAATGGACAACATACATTGTACGTAAGCTTGTTCTTCCCAGTAACCTTAGAACGCAGCGTCAATAACAACATAAGCGAAGATGCCGGCCCAGTGCCGGCATCATATGCGACCGTCCGCCTACATGTAGATATATAATGTGCATCTGCCGACTGACAAGTCATCTATAACCCGAACCGTAATCGCTTTTTTTCTACGACCGGGAGTTAAATATAAGCGATATAATTGGCCAACTCTGGCGACAGTTAGCTTGTTGTTCCTGTTCTCGGGACCGACAGACGATCAGACAAGAGATTTGACGGCGTAAAAGCCACTTTTAAAACAGGCACGGAATTTGCCGTTTCCGCCGTAAATATGTTCCGCGACTCATGGACGTATTGAGTTAATTGCTGTAAAGGCGCGAACAGAGCGACGTAACTGAACTGAACTGACACGGTTAGTTTTTGACGAACTGACCAATGAGCGAACAGGGCGAGCCCATGGACACCGACGCCGTTAGACGGTGCCTACTGCGATGCATTACTGCTTGGCCAGTTCGTCAAAAACCAAACAACGTTAGTTCAGTTCAGTTTAGTCACGTCGCTTTGTACGCTCTTTAATGAGCCAGAACGGCCCGTTTGCTAGGCTACACCTTATTAGGACGACGTGTATAGCGTGTTATACGTACACTTTCTTGCAACATTCGGGACATACACTGTAGCGGCGGTGCTGCTGCTGATGTTGCGATTCGGCGATCGTCGTACCGCCGCAGAGTCACGTCCTGCCAGCTTCAGCAGCAGTCGACGATCCACTAAATACACGCATAACTCGTGTTTGAAATTATTGTAGTCTCAGCGCATCAACGTCCATCGTTCGATTCATACTTATGATCAGTATGCTAGGTATTTTTACGCGCGACACTACGTAGGCTTAGTGCTGGCTTGAATTTTCTCTCTTTATTTCTCGTTACGGGATCTCCAAGCTCCATCGGCCGATCGCCGCGAAACTTTCACACAACATGGGGACTGTGTCCTGCTTTATAATCTGGGTCACAAAATTTGGCGGCCTCCCCCCCCAAAAAAAAAAAAATTCGGGCCTAAAGTGTGCAAAATTCAACGCGATTTCGGACGACGTCACACTTTGACCGCAAATATTTTTGTTTGTTTGTTTGTTTATTTGTTCAAAGAGACATTTAATAAAACAGTAGCAATGTTCAGCAGAACTGGAGCACGCAAGGCATAAAAATGCACTCACTGCGGCCCAAAAACTGTCAAGACACACACGTTACCAACCATAATACATCAACATACAAACTATTCAGAGACTATAGAAACTACCATAAAAACACGAACACATTATCTAAAAAAATCAAACCTACAGAATCAAAACAGATAAAGATATCCAAACTTGGAAAACTAACAAATCGACAGCGATTTCTCCCGCGTTTGCCTAAAAAAAGTCTGGTAAACTTTGATGCACTAACAGCAGAAATATAAAAGTGGAATCATACACACCCAAATCGACTTTTTCGAAAGAAGAATAACTGTATTTCGGCTCCTAGTAGGTGTTGCGGCCTGAAATTTTTTACACGCGCTAGACAATGACCAAAACTTGCTAGTGCATATACGTCCGGATACGAAGGTACCCCAACAATTTTTTCACAGAAGGGTGGTCAAAAATTGGCCTAAAATTTAGCGTACATATATTAGCCGCAATAACTCTGGAGCCAAAAAGAGTAGTGTCACGAAACTATATCATGTGACGTGCCAGGGGGGGGGGGCGTAAAATGATAATGTGGGCACAACATTTGAAGAAAACTGCACCATTAGAACTTGGGAGAACAAAAATCGTCCAAAATTCCGTGCGACTTACGACAACTATAGATACTGACTGCAAATACAGTACCTCTGGAACGAATAGAGATATCAACAAACGGAGAGCATCGTTAACACCTACGATCTTTCTCACATTGAACAAAAAAATCAGTGAACCTCGGTTCCGAAACGACAACAGTCAGTTGGCTGAACTTTAGGCCACGTGACTTTGCTACGAAAAATATTTCAACTCTCTAAATTCACCCCCACCCCCAATCGAACTTACGAACACGTAAAGTGAAAATTTGGCCCAGTAGAAACTTGGCAAATAGACCTACAGTCGTGCATTGCATGATTTAGCCAAACCAGCATTCCGGAGATATCCGACAGTTAAGTTTTTATAACCCGAACTTATTTCTTATCAACACAACACGAGTGTGCGAAGAAAGAACACATCGTGCTAACATTTCGTGAAAACATTCGTACAGTAAAAAGTACGACTTGCTACACAGTTCGGTACTGTAAGCTTACAACTGTAACTTTTTACGCAGTAAGTTTAACCTGAGTCGCAGATTCTGGTGAGGTTATAGTGTGTAACTCCGGATTTGAAGCTTTGCTCTCCCGACCAAGATCCATGTAACCAGCATAATTTTCTGGCTGGATGCCAGTCGAGTCCCGTGCAGTTAGCATTATTAAAGCAAAGTGTCTGACAAGTTGTCAACGTCGTGGCATCGCGCCGTTTACCGTACTGCTTGTGGGTGTTTTCCTGTGCTGTCCAGCTTGCCGTACAACCTAAAATGTTACAAGTGTTCTATCATAGTTCGATAAGACGCAAAATCTCTGATTGATGCTCGCATCTGGCAAATCATAAACAGTGATCACTAACTATAAGTTAACATTATTTCAGTTACATTTTAGTTCAACTAATTCTAAAAAGTGCCAGGAAGTATACCGCAAGGTTTCTTCTGCTCCTCTGCAAAGACAGAGACTCCATGACCAAGGCTTGCTAGTGCATACACGTCCGGATATGAAGATCCCCAGCAATTTTTTTCAGACAAAAGTAATCAAAAATTGGCTTAAAATTCAGCGTATTAGCATGAATTACTCTGGAGCCAAAAAAGTAGCGTCAGAAAACTTCCACGTGACGTGCCGGGGGAAAGGTGAAAATGATAATGTGGGCACAACGTTTGACGAGCACTGCCTTTTTAAGATTTGGGAGAACAAAAGTCGTCCCAAATTCTATGCAACTTACGACAACTATAGATATTGACTGCAAATACCTCTGAAACGACAAGTTGTCAGCGTCGTGGCATTGCGCCGTTTACCGTACTGCTTGTGGGTGTTTTCCTGTGCTGTCCAGCTTGCCGTACAACCTAAAATGTTACAAGTGTTCTATCATAGTTTGGTGTGGCGCAAAACCTCTGACTGATGCTCGCATTTGGCGAATCATAAACGGTGATCACTAACTATAAGTTAACATTATTTCAGTTATATTTTAATTTAGCTAATTTTAAAAAGTGCCAGGAAGTATACCACAAGGTTTCTTCTGCTCCTCTACGGAGTCCATGACCAAGGATTGCTAGTGCACACACAAAAGTAATCAAAAATTGGCTTAAATTTCAGCGTATTAGCCTGAATAACTCTGGAGCCAGAAAGAGTAACGTCACGAAACTTCCACGTGACGTGCCGGGGGAAAGGTAAAAATGATAATGCGGGCACAACGTTTGAAGAGCACTGCCTTTTTAAGATTTGGAAGAATAAAAATCGTGCAAAATTCCGTGCGACTTACGACAACTATAGATATTGACTGCAAATACTTCTGAAACGAATGGAGATATCTACAAGCGGACAGCATCGTCAACAACTACGATCTTTCCCACATTAAACAAAAAAATCAGTAAACTTTGGTTCCGTAACGACAACAGACAGTTGGCTGAACTTCAGGCCACGTGACTTTGCTAAGAGAAATATTTCAACTTTGCAAATTTACCCCCACCCTCAATCGAACTTACGGCGGCGGGCAGACTCACGGTGGGCTCTGCCCCAAATTTTTACTTAGAGATGCTGCCACTCTACATGCTGTTCAATGCAAAACTGGATCAAGCATGTTTACAAAATTTGAACGATACAATAGGCTAACCTTATACGAGAAGTACTTCAATATAAACAAATTGACTGAAAATGACGGACATGAAAATGACGGACCGTAAAATTTGCAGGGGAATAAAATTGCATGATGTGGAATTAGCTCAGAAACAGCAAACGTTTAAAGCAGTTAAATATATTGAACAGATTTATTAGAATTGTTGCGTAGTTGTTGCTTACCAGTTTTGTTATATGCAATAGAGTCATTGCTTCCTCGTGTTTGTGATATTAACAGTTTAAATAACTGCATAAATATAGCAGTAGCTAAAAT
>Ga0209367_1001271_pt1 | contig 30405 bp, 21 predicted proteins | sample WorMetLIZISLAND2_FD_187412 | JGI IMG/M metagenome (GOLD analysis project Ga0209367, IMG submission 187412) | Marine gutless worms symbiont microbial communities from Max Planck institute for Marine Microbiology, Germany - Olavius geniculatus... ...
CACGCTACCAGTATTATACAATAAACTGTATGTTACTATTGCATAAACCAAATACTGCATCAGCCAATGGGAATTTATTCCCATGGGAATAAGGGCCATTCCCATTCCCAATTTTGTCATCAGTTCCCATTCCCATGGGATTCCCGTGGGATTCCCATTCCCATTGGGAATCCCATTCCCATGGTCATCTCTACTGCAGTACTTCAACTACGCTTAGATCGCGTAGACTAAACTCTGTCGTCGCAGGACTGCTGCCGAAAGTTGCAAAATCAATACCAGTGCCAGCTGAGTAAGGTTTGAATGCAAACACAGCGCACAAAATACTACGACAGCCGTCGACAGGGTGTTTCAAAAAAACAGAAAAACCGACGAAAACGTTTAAGTTAAAGTTTTGCTGAACGGCCTAGGAGGCCCACACTACCATAAGACCGGGTAATGTTGAGTCCAAATAATATCGGGAGTTTTAACGAACGACTAGGTCAACTCAGCCTTTCATCCCTCCGGGGTGAGTAATCGAGTATCTGCCGGCGGGGCGCGTTCACCTGTGTCCGGTGGCAGGTAACGCAGTGTGAACCCGTATGGCAGGTGACGCTCCGCTCCCAAGCACTAAGACGGGTTCCCACGACGAGAAGCAATAGCAACTAACACCTGAACACAATTCGGGAATTTTCTCGGTGTTTTCCTCCAGAGCATTTCCCGCTCTGCATGCAGCGACATCTTCGTCAACCGAACCGACCCTAAACTTCCGGATAAATTCTCCGGAAAATTTCCCCTCCCCGCGGAGTTTAGGCTACGCGCTGTTTTGCGATGAAATATCGGAGGTGATCGCCGAAAACCACGTGTAGCAGGCATACGATTCAGACGGTCTATAGGAGCGTCACGGTCATCCCAAGCGGCAAGGCAGCACAGTCACAGATGGCCGGCACGGCAGCAATGCGACGTATTCCGGGCATATATGCTACGAAACCACCTGCTTGCTGGCTATATACAACTGCAGCAGTGGCTATAGTCTTTCGTCGATGTAAGGACAGCAGCTAGCGCATCCGGATGCGGAGACTGATGATGTATCGCCACGTAGCAGGAACTATAATTAGCGTGCATGCCCATCTTCTTTGTCGGACCACCTTACGAGTTACGATCGGGCGTAAAAAATCCCATGCTTCTATCCATAGTCTTGGCATCAGTCCTTGATAAACAACCTTCTTCCGTCACTAACACTTTTTATTAGACGCCTTTAAAATATTAGTAAGCTTAAACTCAGTTTTTAGCTGATCGTACTTATGTACCGGTGGAGCTACTGGCATGGTTGTCGTCCGTCCGTCTGTCTGTTTGTCTGTCTGTAACGGATGTATTGTGACCAAGCTTTAGGGCATAAGGGAAAACTTTTTTCACGAACAATTAGCTACGTGTGAAACTCAGGCATGCAAAATTTTAGCCATTCAGTGCAAAAAAATATTTTCAAATTTGGGGCTGAATAGAAGGGGTAGAAAAAATTAATGTGCGTTTTTTGACGACAAACTGGCCATATATCGGAAACGGAGAGAGATACGGCCAAGGTTATTGATCACTAATAGGAAGTGGCATACGTCCTTTCAGAAAAAAATCATCGACCTTGGATGACCTTGAAGGTCACTGACAACCAGTACGGTCGGCTATCCTAGCGACAGCTGGGCTTTTTGTTTTTGTTCGCTTTCAAAGTTTTAGGCCTATACTGAAAAAAAGGGCTTGCGTTTACGCTACAGTAGGCCCTATTTTACTATCAACCATCTGATAGCCTATTATAGTCGACCGGTAAGCAAAAAGTGTGCGCAGTTTCGTCAACGACTTTTAGTGCATGTTAATTTAATGTTAAACCACGGTCTGGAGTAGAATAAGTGAGTGTTAAACGAACTTATAGCCTACTCTCCGAAGAGTGGTTTAACGCACACTTGTTCCACGCTGGCCGAAAGTCGGTCGTTTGGGCTACACTGTCGTTCGTGTGGTCACGTTTGACTGCACCCACGAATTATTGAAGTGTTGTCCTACTGTACACTGACGTGTAGCAATACGACTGCTAGGGTGGAATAATGCCTGTTATTGGACTTCCAGGAGGCCTTCGACAGCGTTTGGAGAATTGAACGGTGACAGGTCACGAGACCGGCATGCGAGAATCTGGGTTAACTGATTGGGTTACGACGAGGCTATTGTACGACTCCTATAGAAGCTCTATACTCGGACAAAAACGAGTGACGGCCGAAAGACGAATGGCGAACATCGGAGCAGGACATTTGGGCGCCAGACTTTTGGGCCTAAAACATGACACCGCCATTAGTATGGTTTGAAAATCATGCACGATATTGACCAGCGTATAATGCGCAATTCACACTCAAATTACGCGAAATTTACCCAATCATTTACTCAGAAAACAATAGTCAGATTTGTCACTTGACGATAATGCACGATGACGACATACGACGACGACGACGTGCAAGAACGAAGCGCAAGACGCAAGACGATAACGCGCGACGACTTCTGATGATAAAGACGCACGACGACATGTATACGACAACGCGTGACAACGCACGACGGAGAAACGCAACATCGATGAAGAAGCGACGCACGACGCGAAACGTAACGACAACGCACGACGACGACGTACAATGACGTCACGCGACGACGAACGACAGCGTATGACGACAACGGTGACTACTAAGTGTAGAGCCAATAATAATCAGATATGCCATCTTACTTATTTTGGCAAATTACGATTTTAACTTAAACGACATGCAAAGTACAGTAATTTTGATAACGTGCCAGTCGGAAAGCATGGCGCCCAAACGGCGGCGCCGAAATGTCACGTACCCGGCGAACATAAACTGGTTCCACACAACTGCTAGAAATTCGTAAGGCTGCATATATTGTTGCAGTTACAGGAATCAGCCGAATTACTAAAATAATAAGGCCCAGTGTTCAACATCTTACTCGAGATTGTTAATACGGTTCTGGCACTTCGTGCAAGCTAGAACGTATTACGTGGTGTCCTAGAAAGCGACTGTTGTATCGGATCTTTGCTTTGCTGATTGCATATTAGTTATTACTGCAGATTTTACTGCTGTCATTGTCAGAAGAAAACGTCCAATTTGATGCGGATTTGTTATACAGCTTATTGTAGGCCTACATCGAATCCGCGACAGATTGAAGGTCGTAAAAATAGCATTTTAACATGTATGGTAAAGGGGAGGTATTTGAACATCTTAAGCGAGTTAATGATTATTGCAGTCATAGCCGTATAGAATGGCAATAGGTCCTGAATGATAGGTTTTTGAAAGGTTTATCGCTGACGACTGGCAAAGTACTAAAATGTGTTAAAATCTGAGAAAAATAAGTGTTTGAAAATAAGCATTATAGTGTTCATATTCCCGGCATGGAGGGTAATATGAACATACGTGTGGGTAATATGAACAGGGTGCGTTCATATTACTTTAAAGCCGTTAAAATAGAACTGTTCATATTAGCCTAAGCTAAAATCACGAGAGTGAACACAATAATGAACTGTTAGGTCTACGTGAACCTTCTTCATCTGCAGTCCAATGTCTGAAAAGAACCGGGGACACATTCTTGAAAGAGATTCCTCCTCATGTAGGCCTACATCAGAGACTTCAATCACAATAACGCTTAACTTGTAAAAAAGTGGCGATACTGTCCCGGCACCGAAGTGCCAAAAGCGCCGAGATCGAAATACCGAAGGCGTCGAAGAGAATGGGACCCTAGCCGACTTGAAAGTATCCGGTATGGGAAAACATTGTACGCTCCCTTAGCGGGGTCCGCCGGACCCCGGAACGAAAAAAGAGTTTTATTGTATTTTGAGCTTGAGAAATGCGTTTGTTGTGTAGCAGTTTGGTATTTTCTGATATTCTGGACATTGGAAAATTGCAAATGTACTACGGTATCGGTCCTCATCAATATAAATATGGCATTCACTACAACATTTCAAATGGTTAAATGGTATAGCTCATAGTCCATATCAGAGCTACGGAGCGTCACCTGCCATACGAAATCACGCAGTGTTAGGCTTACCTGCCACCCGACACAGGTGAACACACCCCGCCATAACCCCAGCCAGACAGGCTGGTATGGCCTATACTCGATTTACGTACCCCAGATGGACGGAAGGCTGAGTTGACATCGGCGTTGGTTATGTACCTACAGTAGAATGATGATGTACCTGTTCGCAGACAGTCACCCACTTAAGTACTAACCTCTTGATAGCAAGCCGACCGCCAGTATATCGAACCGATGACCTCGCGATTGCAAGTCCAACGTTCTAGGTAACTGTTAAGTCTACACTACGATTCCGGCTATTTTAGTAGCATGCAGCTACTCACAGCGAATTAGAGGCGACTGTGTTGGTGGACTCCAACGCGGCGGCGTGTTTGAGACACAGCTGCAGCGGCAGACTTGGAGGACAGTCATGCGACAACTCGAGCCAGACGCCGGTGCACCGGACAGTCCGCCGCGCAGGACGGCTGCAGACACCGAGTCAGCGACGCACTGTGAAAGACTATCCGAACTGTTGACCCGCGGAAAATGTTCCTTGATACTCTAGACAGAGACGATCATTTTCCTCGAAGCAAGAAGCGGCGAAACAGCAGGATTGGTCGGTCGGTCGTTAAACCAGTAGGTCGCGGTATGATCCCCGCCGTAGCAGCGAGCGGTCCTATTAATGTTGGAAAGAAAGACTTCAGTAGTATCGAAACAACCACTGCGCACTACGAGACGAGAGATCTCGGGGTTAAGGATATTGTGTTATAATATTATCGCACGTACGCGTGCACGAGGTGAACTAGGCATACTACTCTCGCGCATAAGACAATTTCGGCTCTATGTTACATGGAGCATCATGCACGTTACATCAGCTGATGACTGCCTATAGATACGACTGAGTATACTCGGAGTACCGACTGGCATGGCTCCGTCCGTCCATCGCTCGATCCTTGCGCCTGCTTCTCGGCGGGCGTAGCAGGCGCCGAGCGAGACGACGCCACGGCGCCTGCGCCGGCGCTCACGGAGATGCTAGTGATGCGCAATATCGTATCGCATCGGCCCGCCGAATATCGAACTCGCTCGATTTGATGCAAGTTCGGAAGCTCGGTGTGTTTAAAATTCTCGTCTTCTTTTGCCTTTTCTTCGTCTTCAGAGTACGTTTAAACTTCAGCAAGTTATACTGCCGATCAGAGATGCCCACGTGCAGAACTGCGGTGCCGGTAATAAAACGTCGAGTTCAGAAAAACACTGCTATATCAACGAGCGTTTTATCTCTGATCTAGTTTTGTACATTTTCCTTAGGTTTTATATTAGCTTTTAGGCACTTTGATCCTTAGTTCAACGTCCTGACCGGTACGCCAACAAACCTGCGCATAAATGCTTCCTTTGGCACACTCTGGCATTGTTCTTCTTGCCGAAATGAAATGACTGACGATGAATGATGATAGGCTTCTTATTCTGTTCCAATGTTCCAAATAACAGCAAACGAACCGGAGGTACAAAGGGCGCACGAACAGCTCTGCGAAATTCGTACGAGGCACACAACTACACGAACATAATTCCGATATTCGTGTTTTGCCCATCTCTAGCTACTGCTGCTGCTGCGGCGGCCTCGCTGGCGAGCAATAGCAAGAGAGAAAGACCAGAGAGGCGCCTCCGTGGCAACTGGGCGGGTGGGGTATCAACTCTCTTATCCCTCGCCTCCTCCTCCCTCCCGCCCGAGCCTTTAGCATCGCAGGGTGGCCGCCTGCTCATCCCCCGTTCTCTCCCGTCCCCTCGTTCGTTCGTTGTTCTCGGCGGCGGCGCCTGCTCCGTATATTCCGGGCACGGACAAATACGCAGGGACGGATGGATGGATGGGGCCTGGCCGGGCTATTTCTACAGCTTTCGACGGACACCGACGGCGACGTGGTGGTGGCCATGCATCCGGCTAGCAGCATCACCCACAGCATCATCATCAGCAGGAGCAGCAGCTACCGATCCGTTCAACGAAAAACATAACAACGGCGCTATAGCTGCTGTCTGTTGTCGCTCGGTGCGTTTCACTACTAGGCGGGCAGGCTCCTAGGCCACCATAGCTTGATCATGCCGATCGGTGCAATTAGGTTGTAAAGCGCACGCCACGCCGTGCTGCGATGATAGACAAGGCAGCAGCCAGCAACCACCCGACCGACCGTGACACGGCTGTCAGTGATAAGATGTGCTATAGGCCCAGTGATGCAAAAGCAGAATACCGCGCGCGCCACGCCTAACAGCGTCTGTCATCTGCACACGTCTTACTAGGCCTATCTTCTTCTTTTGTCTTCTTTCTTTCTTTCTCTTTCTTTCTTTGAATGTGCAATATTGTTGTTATATTGTGTTTAAGAATAGGTGGCCAGCATTTGATGGGCATGTCCTTATAGCCGCCCTCCTATTTTATCAACTATTGCTTTGTGTTATTGTGTTTGTCTGTCTGAGAAATAAACTCTCTCTCTCTCTCCCACTCTGCAAACCGTCGACTGTCAGTGATATAACGTGCTGGCGATGCTGCCATAGGATAGATAGACTTTTGATGACCTAATGTCATCAAATCGATCTCACAAATTTCAAATTAAACACTATGCCTGTTGCGTATATATTATTTCGACCACAAAATGCGCCAACTTGCAAAAATTTGCACACATATGCTGTTTTCGAAAATTTTCAGGGCGACCTACATTACCGGAAGAGTAGGCAAGCCCCTTTCCCAGACGTTTCCTCTCAACGGGCGTCCGCCGCGGTCCACTTTTTCCGAAACTACCACGGTACGGCCGCTGTCGCATCCTTACTAGCAAAGGAGCGATACCTATTTTTTCCCGGCATGCAAGGCGTCGACGATACAGGGCCGTGCCGCGCATGTGTCAACTGTATGACGTGTGACTAGTCGCGTGGCGATTAGCTTAGAGATCGGTCGTGGTGTCGTGGGTAAAAAATATAGGCGGGCAGAAGGTTGCAATTTTCCCACAGGCACTGCAAAAGACAAAATTCCGACAAAATTCCGACAGAGAACAGAATATTTCAGACGGAGGAAATTATGAGTGCTCAAAAAATTTCAATTCTTCCTCCAAAAGTTTCCCAAATGTGGTTTTTGCCACAAATTTTGCGTCGACAAATGGCGATACAAATGTGTTTTAATTGATTGGTTCATTAAAAATTTTCGGACCAGAAGAAGAGTTTCCGACAGCGCAAAATTTAGGGGAGGGGGCCAGTCCCGGCGTTAGAGAGTTGGAGCCCGCCCCCCGCAAATACAAGTGTGAGGCCCGTATAATAGGAGGTCTGGGGCAGAGCCCCAGCGGGGCCCAAAGGCAGAGGCCCTGGTCAGACGGTCAGGGGGCAAAGCCCCCCTGAAGCTGAAACACTTTTGGCTTTTGGACGTTCACTGAAAATCGCAAATTTGCCCAGTTTAAAAAAATTGAAACAAAAAAAATGAAATAAAATTTGTGTTGTGTTTTGAAAAGACAACACAAACTGTGTCTGATTTTTTTGACTTTTTCCAAAAATGACGTCTATAGGCCGCAATACTTCACAGATTACTGTACAGTAATGAAAAGTAGGCTAATAAACTCGTCCACTTTGGGTAAACTTTCCACATATTTATTCATTTTGTATTTTAAATGTATTTTTTAAATTAAAAGTTTTTTTTCACACCTAGCCTGAGACCACCGAGCATATGTAAGCCCCCCTGCCGGAGGGTACGGGGGCCCTTCCGCCGGCTCTGGGGGGAGGGTACGACACCCCTCTGGTGACGTGCGGTGGTTGGCCAAGCGTCAGTATGCAGTTATAGTCGCTATGGCTCTGCTTGGCGGTCGGGTGCGTGCGGTTAACTATGCATGAGCATTGAGCCTGTACCGTTGCTATGTTCGTGTTACGACGGTCGTCGCCTGCATGACTGCCGCCTGTAGGGATAACGTGTCGACGACGTCGTGTCTCCTTAACCAGCGCCCCAGTGCAGTGATTTTGTATCTACGACGTGCGATCCTCCGAGTCGTTGCATGCAGGGCTGGAAAATTGGTCCAAAAAAGATTTTAAACAGATTTTTAAACGTTAAAAACCTCAGAAATCTCATTTTAAGGTTTTTTGTTTGTTGTGACAACCATTAGGCCTACACATCATATTTTATTTCATATTTTAATGCCGATTTTTGCGTTATGACGTCAATCTCGTCATTCGTTCACTCATAAAAGGGTGTAAAAATATTTTTCCTGTGTTATATATCTGTGTACTCGTTTAGTTAACACCAAACCAAAAATCTTTTAAAACCTTTAAAAATCTTAAAAACCCAAAAAACCTTAAAAACCTAAAACTTAAAAATTTTTCTTTAAAAACTATTTTTCTGCCCTTGTTGCATATGGTCGACCTGTCAAGACAATTTAGCTTTACAAGCCATGTCAAGTCACGTGCCAGAGTAGATGACGGAAGACCGAACAGCTACAACTTACAATAGTCTAATCTGCCGAGAACCATGCCAGTGACGTCACTAGCTGCTTCGTGCAGTCAATAAACCTCGCAATTGTCGCAGCTTTCTTAGGTGGAAAAACAAGTAGCCTACGGCTTACTTCGACATTCAAAGCAAAACAGTGATCACTAGCCAGTAGCATAATATGTAGGACGTTTACACGTAGGCCTAACCACGTCTTAAAATGGTTCTGTTTTATGCATTCAGGTTTTAAGACACTTTATGAGGAACTCGCGCACGGCTAAGTATAGGCACTAACCTACCTATCTAAACCTAAGCCTACATGTAAAGTAGGCCTAAAGAATTTGCACTAATCTGTTAGGGCGTCGACTTCCCGACACTAGAGTAGGCCGCGGGCGAATAAAAGTTTTACACTGTGACGAATGTAACCACCCCTGAAACAGAATTTGCAAGAGATGTGTACAAATGTAAGCAGATGCCGGGATTAGTCATAACATTTGCTCATGTCCGTCCTTGCGTTATGTTCGCGGCTGCAGCACGCAGGCATTTTTTCATCACCCTGCGGATATTCGTGGAGGTTGTGCAATATTTCATTATCATCGTGATGTCCACCTGTAGACACTGTAGCCAGCAGCCGCCAACAGACGACTGACGCAATGAGCGATGAAGAAGCTATACCACGCCCCTATAATGTACTGCCAACGCCACTCTTTATCACAGGCCTATGCCACAGAAGACTCCCCAAGAAACCCGACAACAGAGAGAGGAGGGATGTAAAGGCGTGGTCGCGGGATTGGACACTGTCCCCACTTTTTTCAATAAAGGGGACGCGTCCTCCACTAGTTGACTAAAATTCATGTAAAAAGAAGGCTCGACTGTTTCACCCGCAGGCTTACACGCTGCCAAAAAAATTCTACACGGCGAGATTCGGTTCAAATCTAAAAAATTGTTGTCAGTTTCTCTGTGCTTACTATGATAGTAGTTTTATTTTCGCAATTCTTGTTCTGGTCGCAATAATTTGAGTGTAATACTAGAAATACGTTCTGTGGAACAAGGTATCTGTCCCATTGCCACGCTATATATACCCTAGCAGCTGCGTCTCAGCGTTTGACGCTCTTGTGAGCCTGCAGCCAATTTTGTCTTTGAATAAAAACGGTTGGTTGCCATGACAACAGGGGTCTTCAGGGGAGAAATTCACACGACACCACTGCATAGCCCGGGCAAGAAAATAGGGGGTAGGTGCAAACAGGGAGCAATTATCTTTCACGGGGGCCGAGTTGTAGTCAATTTTGTCCCTAAATTCGTTGCCATGGCAACAGGGGTCGGCAGGAGAAAAATTTAAATGACACCTTCGGATAGCCCGGGCCCGAAAATAGGGGTAGGTGCAAACAGCGCGCAATTATCTTTTACGGGGACCGAGTTATAACACTTTGAAATCTCCGTAGGCCGTAATGCAAATTTTTTTAAAAATTGGGGTAAAATAGGGGAAGGAGTTATCAGATTTTTATTCCAAACAAATTCGATTTTACTTTTCGGGCCCCGAATCACTGTGCAAAATTTCATTAAAAAACGAATCAAAATTGCGGCCGTAGGAGTGTTTACAGACAGAATGACAGACAGACGGAAGTGATTTTATAATCTGTCCCATGCTATGCTATAGTAATGGGACAGATAATAAAAACGCAAAAGGTGCAAAAATTCATACAAAGTTTGCCTTAAGCGACCTTCAACAAAAATCCCCTTTGGAAAGAGGAAAAAGCTCAAGGGGGAATTGAGTACAAAAGTGGGTGAAGTTGCGCCCGATTTCGGTTCCAGATTTGGGGAGGGAGAGAGGACAGAAGCCACTGTATAGAACGGGCAGACGGAAAACTTTGAGCGGGAGGCACGGAAGACACAAAACATTGTAAATCCAGCATCAACTGGGTGTAAACAGCATGTCCAGTCAGTCCTCCTGCAGCTTGCAGGTAGGCAGAGAGAGATATGATGATCATTCCTCATCAATTGACACAATGCGAACAGCTGCTGCAACCGCCCCCAGTGCCGCCGACAAAGCACTGGCGCCAGGCTCCGAGAATAAGTTTATACAGCGCCTCAAGGTTGGCCGCAGCCTAGTACGGTTCGTGTAGCCTATACTCAGCATCTTGGTTTTATGTTCGGTGTACAGGTCTAAGTTGACACATAACGTTTTAACACAGTCCACAATGTATTATGAAAGTGTAACGCAGTACACATACACAGTAGACCGTGTTGCAACTTACTTATTTCATGGCCGTGATCGACGGCGTGTTCTGCCTGGACGCACGTGTGATATATAGCCTTACAAAAGCGGGACGCTATATCAGTCGTCACGCTTGAGCAGAGCGAGATTTTGGGCACTTATGACACCCCAGATATAGTGAAAGATAGGCAGAGGAGTCATTTAGGGGAGGGGCTGGAGGGACGGACCCCCAAGGATTTACAATATTAGTTTTTCCCTGTAAATCGTACCTTTGAATCAGTGTTACTGCTGCAAAAACAATACGTTACGCAGACTTAGATCCCCCAAGGATCACTAAGACCCCCCAAGGATTTACTGAAATGATGCCACTTGAGATGGAAACTCAGTAGCCTGAGCCATTAAGTAAGGCTATTTCGCGTAGGTCATTGTGCAATCATAGAAAAATCTCATTTTTATTTTTTATTCATTTGTGTTTAAATACTATACACGTTTTGTGTTCAAGAAAAAAATTATTTTTCACAACTGTTGTAAAAATAGCCTACAAATATCTAGACCTATCAAATAATTATTGATGGATTGACTTCTGTGGCCCTCGGCCTGTGTTGTCAGTTAAAAAAACTAATCGTTAATGAGAGAGATAGATAGATAGACTTATTAATTAGGCTAATGAAAAGCCAAAATGTTGGCTCAGGCCAACTCAGCCTCCTATCCTCCGTGGGATGGAAAATGAGTAGTAGCTCATGGGCTACGGGATGAAGGCTTAGCGCGGTTGATTGGGGCGGTGGTATGTCTGCTTCTCCTATTTTTCTACATCTAGGCCTACATCTTTTAATCACATCTTACGTTATGCACAAATTCACTCGCATAATGTTGGATCGGAGTTGGCGAGTCTCAAGAGACTTCAGCCGCAGTGGAGAGGCTTAATTCAGAGAAACCGACAGGTTTTGTTTCAACGAACGCCGAGTGGATTTGCTCCGACAAGGACGCAGCGTGCTTTGAATAAACCCGCTGCCTGCGGCTTTCTGTGCCTAGGCCTACGCTTGTATCTGCTGAATAACTGATACCCTCGTTACTTGCTGAAGGATCGACGTAAAATACACCGCCCAGTTTTTCCCCATAATCGCACCAATAGTTGCAGTGAATCTGCAATAAAATGACTGTCCTACGTGCGGTGAGATTTCTGTCACAAAATTCTGCATAATTTATTTTGAAACATTAACGTAATGTGGACGTTTAAGTGACTGAGAGTGAAGTCCAAAAATGAGAAAATATTTCAGACGAAACAAAAAAAAACGTTTTCTTAGCAAAACGGTAACGCAGTAATGAGACTCGGTAAATCATGACAAACAATGACAGCTTGCATCTAGTATCAACGAAAAATACTGACACTAAATTCTGTACAAAAATAAAAAAAACATGACTAATGCAAAACATAAGAAACAGCTGTCGAAGCAAATGCCTATGATCTGAATAATTCGGCCTGGCACAGCCAAGCCCAGCCCAGTTGTGTCATCAATGAAAAAAGTGGAAAGGGGGTCAAAGGGCAAAAGGTGGTTGTGTGCTCAGAATCTCAATTTTAGACCTACATTCCCCCTACATAGGGCACTCCCTTTTCCAGTCCCAAATTCAGTACTTTTTAAAGAAAATTTTCAATCAAGAGAAAAATTTCTGTGATATAGGAGGGGAAATTGTACCATTTCACTTGGCCTATGCACACATCTGGTCTACGACACAAATTCAGCACCACACAAGCACCCGAGCAAACTGTGTCTGAAGTGGCTTCTATCCCCACAAATCTAAAGTTGAAATTGGGTCAAGTTCCCCCCCACACACTTTCAGGCTTAAGTTCCCCTCCTCCCATTTTCGAGCTCAAGACCCCTCCCCCTTCTGTACTCTTTGCTAATTGCCCAGTGAAAAATAAGGGGGAAGTTTTGATCTACAGCCTTAACAAAACTCCCCCCCTATTTTTCACTTGGTGCTAGCTGCGCCACCGGCTGAAGGGATAAAAGCCACTGCGTGTCTCTCCAGTCGTCGTCATCGTTAAACCATCAACTCAAAAGCAGTAAAAGGCTCAAAAAAGCAAAATTGGCGGCAGTAGTAACTGATGTGCCAGTCTGCAGTGCAAAAGTCAGGCCACAATTGCACAGCTCTTAAGCGGATGGCCGCAAGATATGTCAGCATTGGACCAACACACTTTTCTAGTTAGACATCATACTGCTGCCTCATCTGTAGGGACAACAGTTTTCCGCGGAAAATTTTGCCGAATTCCGCAAACCACTTTGCAAAATTCCATCGCTCACTGCAGCCTTCCGTTCGTGAGTAAACTGAGCTATATCCGGTTTCAGAAACTTCAGTTAGTCAAAGCTGGCATGGTGCTGCGTTATGCTACTAATTTTTTTTTTATTTTCAAAAGTGCAATCTGTCAATTCACATTGTGTTTATTTACCATTGTGCCATATTGCGATAGCAGTTTTGGCCACAGTTTTAGGCAGTTTAGTTCGTTTTTTGACAAAATACTGTCATCAAGCCAACACTGGTACTAATTACCAGTTATTTCTCAACTTCTGTGAATTTCCACGAAAATATCAAAATTCTGCGAAAAAGGCAAATTCCGGGGCTCGGCTCGAAATTCCACAGCCCATGGAAAACTGTGGGCCCTGCTCATCCAGAATAACAGAAAAAATGATATGAAAATCATCAGAAATGACAGAAGCGGTAACAGTAAACAGAAGAACGTCTCATGTGGGAAATAAAGACAGTGATGGGTAATTAGTTGATTAGACAGTAATTAATTTTAGGTACTTAATTATCTTATCAGCTAATTCTAATTAATCGGTTAGTCACCAAAAACTCTTATCATAATTGTTAGTTAACAAAAACTTAATTTTCATAAATCTAAATCAGCAAAATAAATCTAATGCAATTTCATTAGTTGTATTACAATAGAATTCACTTTCTGATACTACATGGTGTTTCATGAAAAAGGGACCCCTTTTTGTTTATCACATAATTCATTCAAATGATGACCAATTTATACAAAATTTTTATTAGTTGCAGCTGAAGAAATACCAATTCAAAATATTTAAACTAAATGTGGCAGTTGACTAAATATTCTTGTGTGACGTAACGCTGACGTCATAATATGTCAAGGGTACAAACCTGCTAGTCTCAACTGGTGCTGTCAATCGCTACCATGCTCCGATGGCAAAAAATCTGGTTCGCTGATGACAAATTTTTGACGTTTTACAGTTGCAGCCACAAAAAAACGTGCAAAGCAATCGCATTTACGTGTCTTTGGGGATAGTTGGACTTTCACATGTTCGAGCAAGACAGTGCACTAGCACAACAAGCTTGCAAAATGGTTGCATTTTTGGATCGCGAGACGCCTAAGTTCATGTCCACATGTTGCTCAGTGCTGACACGATAAACATTTTTCATTAGTGAACCAGAATAAGTTCACCATCGAAGCGGGATAGCAACTGACAGCACTAGTTGAGACAAGCAAGCTTGTACTTACGACACATTATGACTTCTGCATTACGTCATGACTAGCAAATAATATTTAAACAACTGCCATATTTAGTTTAAATATTTTAAATTAGTGTTTCTTCAGCTACAACTGGTAAAAATGTTATGTAAATTGATCATCATTTGAATAAATTATGAGAGAAACAAAAAGGGGCCCCAGTTTTATGAAACACCGTGTATATTGTCAATTTTCTTAGATCCTTTAGTAAATGTTCTGAACTTTGACATTTGTTGGTACTAAATAACAGCTCGATATACTCGTATACTTACTCAAAAGGTATGCCCATTCCCCAATCACTTGTACCATTGTAATCTGATGTCTAATTCTAATTAACTCGTATATTCTAGTTCTAATTTACTGGTGGAAGAAAAAAAAATAATTTCAGCTCCAACTGTAACTTTTTTTCAAATTGTCAACTCTAATTAACTCAGAAATTTTACAATTACCCATCTCTGCTTTTGGGACAGTGGCATAGCCAGAAATTTCAATTGGGAGGGCCTCATCTCTCTGCCCTTCCCCTTCCCTTTCCCCCTTTCTCCCTTTCCTCTGTCCTCCCCTTTCCTCTACACCTTTCTGCTACCCTCCCTTCCCTTAGAAGTAGGACCCCTTAAAATCCAGCTATGAGGTCTGACGGAGCGCTGTTTGCTCCCCCAGTGGGGTCTGGGGCAGAGCCGTAGCCAAAATTGAATTTGGTGCATTTCAGCTTTAAAAGATAAGATCTGGTGGCAACAATTTTAATTATTTTTTTTTGAGAATAAACTGACCAAACTGGCAAATTTAGAGGAGCTTTAAACCTATGATATGTTTTGTGTGAATGATTGAGGGGCCTGGGCCCCCCCTTGGCTACGCCACTGTTTTGGGAAAGGTGGAGTTGGGTTTGATTCATTCACTGAATGTGCAGAGTTTGAGTTGTGACGCGGCCTGACAAGCTTGGCTCAGTTTGCGTCCGTTGACTACTAACATCACAGGGCTGGCGACACGGATGTTCTCAAACTTCATTCGCTACAACAGCAGCAATATCAACATGATAATCTGAATTGTCATATCAATCAAGCAATCATTTGTTTATTTGCTCAATAAACACAGCTATTGAATAGAAGTCTGCAGCAAAGAAGTTTGCACGAGCAAAATGTCAGCCTTAGAACAAACCCTACAAAGACAAGAAAAGTCCAGCTAATGCAAAGGGGAACGCACAACAGCGATGCATGTTTGAAAGCCCAGTAAAACAAAATCAGTCGCCAGTGGGCGCCAGACGACCGGCGGCTAATTATGTATAGCGTTTTACTTGTACTCACCAGACGGCGTGACCTGTCTCACTCTGCCAATGCCGTATCAGCTGGAAATTGCAAATTTTCCCTACCCCCTCTCATTTAGCGCATTCGTTTGGGGTGACCCCCTTCGAATTTTGGAAAAAATTTACGGTTCCTGAAACTAGACTCTTCCAGGCAGCTGATGGTGAAATTTGGTGATCCTAGCTTGCACCATTTTTGACTGATCCACCCGTGTGATGGACAGACAGACGGATTTGCAATTGCTAAGATGCGCAACAGCAGTAGCTGCTGTTGTGTAATAATGATATACATGGATATGCTAACAATTCAAAACATTCACGTCCATAAAAACACCTAAGAAATGATAGTGCCCTATATACAGCAATGAGAGTGACCAATAAGTCTTAAGAATACAAAAAAAGCTAGAGGAAAGTTACTGATGTGGAAAAAATCCGGCTTTAGTGTACAATGGGCGACTTCACTTTTTGACTTAGACTTTCGCTGAGACTTTTGCTGAGCCTAAACTTACCTACTTAGACCAAAGTTTTGACTTAGCAAAAGTCTCAGCGATTCACTGAGTCCAAAAGTACCTACTTAGACCAAAGCTGAGCCAAACTAACCTGGCCAAAGTCGGTTCGATTTGTATGGAAGAGATAGCTTTAGCCCTTAGGGCTTAACTTTCACTGAGCCTGAATCCACTTCAACTTTTGACGTTAGCTGAGCAAAAACATGGCGACCATTTACAGTTCTATGCGTATGGATAGTTTAGTAAATTAAAGCAGTCTGGTACCAAAAATAAACTCTGTAATGAATATGCAATGACGTCAGATGTTACGTAATTATGTTATTTGCGTGCGCAGCGCAATTAAATAAGCAAGTCCAAGCATAAATGATTGATTTATTTCCTGTTAGGTTTACCTGTTTTTCCACCATTTTTAATCGTTTTGGTCTAAGTCAGTAGACTTAGACCAAAGTTTAGTTAAACTGTGGTCTAATTACAGACTTTAGCATTCAGCTTTAGCTTTGGCTCAGCGAAAAGACTCAGCGAAATCTAAGTCAAAAAGTAAAGTTGCCCAATGAAGACCAGACACAAAATTACAACTTAGAAACATCTTATATCATATTCTTGCTGTTACACTGAACATCGGTTTGCCTTATATTATAGCAAAACTCTAAAACTATCAAAACATGAAATTAAATACATGTATATTCTGCAGTTAAAATTGCACAGCAAATAAAAATGCAAAAACCTGAAATTTAGTTTTGAGGTTTTCAGCTTTTTTAAATAAACCTAAAACATAGGTTCCCTCAAACCACCTCAGCAGCCCTATTATTATAATGTTTTTCTTGATCATCATCATCATCATCAGCAGCAACAGTCAGTGGCGTCACAATTAAAAAAGACCTAAATGTTGAAAAAAGTTGCAATTTTCCAACAGAATTCTGACAGATAGTTGCAGATTTCTAACAAAAAACATCACAGGTGCTCAAAATTTCAGCTTTGTCCTTAAATGTTCCTAAAACAGGAATCTTTGGCACCAAATTTTGCTTTTTTGAACAACTTTCGGACAAAAAAACATTTTTCAACAGCCAGAAATTTGGGGTGGCCAACTGCCCCCAATTTTCCCTGTTACCACCGCCGCCAGTCGCATCAAATGACATTACCTGGTCTTGGTGCTGGACGTCGACCCGCTGCAAGAAAGGTTCAGCTATTGCGACCGAGTCACCAATCTTGACACCCCAGCCTTGCACGATGTTGTATACAGTTACACTACAGCAAATGCCCTCTGAGTCGACCATACAGAACGTGCTGTAATCGAACAACAGTTAATATCAATGTAGAAATATTATTATACAACATTGTCATCATTATCGTCATCAACATCGTCATCAGCAGCAGCTTGAGATATAACCTTGCATGATGTTGTACACAGTCACACTACACTGTGCTCCATAAAAACGTGACACTTCACTAATTTGTCCATATCTTTGCCAATTATCAACCGATTTTTAAAATTCTGTCACTGAAAGAAAGTCCAAGACTAAAGTCTAAGAGCAGAGTTTCATCATAGACCACACTCAAGATTGAATTTCATTCACAATCATGAGTTAAGTCTGACTTACATCTAAACTCAGCTCGAACTTAAAACCCAATCTATGGTCCTTGTCTTAGAGCAAACACAATACTGAATATGACTTTGCAATGACGACATCAAACTTCAGTTTAAAATCCAGAAAGACTTAGGTCTAAGACTGGCCTTAATGAAACTAGACTTTGGATAAATAAAAAAAAGATTGTGACATACAAAGTGATAGCAGACTCTGTGGACACCGAGCAGACAACACGACCAACAATCACTCGTTCTGAATTGACGCCGGCCTGCAGTCCACTGACTGTAACCGGTGTCAGTGTCACCCGTAGACCCGACGCACTGGCATAAGAGCCACCCGAGAATGGACCTAAGTCAGACTGCAATGAGATCTTGTCTACCAGCGACTGCAGCTTCTTGCCACGCAGTTTACCCTGACAAACCAAACACCATTGAGCTCAACTCAGTCTTTCATCCTTGCAGGCTAGGTAAATCAGGTACCGGTCTGCTTGGCTGGGGTAAGGTGGATTGCGTTCACCTGTGTTGGGTAGCAAATAACAGTGAGTGAGTGAGTGAGTAGGGTTAACATCCCGCCCAGCATGATCTCATATGGCAGGTGACGCTCTGTAGCACTGAAATGCGTTTCATATAAAAAGACTACACACCATCTTTAAGCTTTAACCGTTAACTCTAAAAACCAAAACCATGACTTCTGCTTTGAATCAATCAATCAACAAATCAATCAATCTGGTATTTCTAAACCAGCCTAAGTAATAAAAACTGCTGCTAGGTCAACCAGAGAGTAAGATTAGGTGCAGTCGAGTACAAGACATAGTAAAAAATGGTAAAAATGATGAATAGTGATTCGGTTGAAGTCACATCTTCTGGCAGGTCGTTCCAGGTCTGTGGGCTGACAAGGAAAGCCCAGTTGGCGATGACCGTCAACTTGACCAGAGATACTGCCAGATGGCTGACGCCAGAATAATTCAAAATGAATGCCATGGTTCAAGCAACAACTAACAAACTTATAAAAATTCACTAAATTATTACAACCTTTATTTACTAATTTGTTGACTTGATCAGTAACATGTTGAATGTTGATGTTGTGTCAATCACTGTTTTGCCTTCCTGAAAATGATTTCTGCTTGCTGCTAAATACATGTATTGCCACAGTGAACAATTTGTGACACCTCATCAACAGATTAGTGTACATCGGATGACTTTAAATTTCGCTTAGACCTAAGTTTTAAACTATAGTTTTAAACCAAACCTTAATCTGGACTCAAAAGTATGGTTTTGACCAATGCTCAGATTAACTTCAGTTTTAAACTCGGTTCTAAACTTAAGTTTTAAACCAAAAACCTGCTTCCTTGGTATCCTATAAATATGCAACCTGACGACGCCACCAGATGTATTCTAAGGCTAGCTGATGAATCTGTCTAGCACTCAGATGCGTTGAAAGAAACTCATCTTCGTCAGATAAAATGATTCGCGCTGTACATTAGGTGCACATCGTAGGCGATTGGGCCCTAGAACGTCGGCAGCAATAGCAACCGCTGGGTAAACAAACGCCATCTTGTTTTCGCTAAATTGAAAGTTAAAGTGGTTTTGGTTTTAAACCAAACCACAAGACTAGCCTTTAAGAAAAAACGCCTATCTCGATGCATTATGGAGATCAGGTTTGAAACTGGATTGTTCAGATTAAGTTTGGTTTTAAACCAAAGTTTGGTATTATGTTCGGTTTTAACTTTGATCTCAGCGAAAGCATCCAGAATAAAACCCTACTTAAAACCGGATTTAATCGTCACTTTAAACTTTGCATTAATTAGGTTTTAAACCAAGTTTTGGTCTGAAACTATAGTTTAAAACTTAGGTCTAAACAGAATTTAAAGTCAACCAATGTGTTCAGAAAAAAACACCCACTCATGTTTTCTTTCTTATCTCTGTGGACTTTAGTCTAAGACTAAAGTCGTGAACTTGACCTCACCCAGTGTATGAAGATCAAAGTCTTCTGGTTTATTACTCACAATTTCTGCGATTAATGCACAGCATTAAAAATGTGCAAACATTATTGCAAATGTGCTGACACATGGACGGGAAACAAACTAACACAATGCTTCCCACACAAAACATACAAGGTACCAGTATGCAATATATCACAGAGGTAAATTTCTCATATGCACAAGAAATGATAAACTAAACAACCTCACCCTGGTCTGTACCATGTGCGATACGTCTGACAAATACTGCACAAGGACGCCGTGTTTTTCTTTGGCCAGAGTAAATGTTGGATCCAAGGCCAAAGCTCTAGCATAGCCAATCAAAGCCAAGTCGTATTCTTCTTGAAACTGGTACAGCTAGCAATACAACAGGCATACGACATTACTGTGTTTCTAGCATATGAAAAAAGAAGATTTTGCACAGGCACTATGCAGCAAGCTGAACTAGAGGCAAGAGCTCATCCCCTTAGCGGCACTCCGAGCTGGCGAAGACAAGGCCCAATCAAGCTAGCCTGCAGCTCAATCCAGCCAGATGCCGACTCTAATTAACAGCCAGCACCTTTAGAGTCCAAGTCGCATCAGTTTACGTAACTGTTATAAAGCGCTAATTGGCTTAATCAAATGTTTTTGTCAATATTTATTAATCTTCCTGTTGCCAGTGTTATCTTTGTACTGCAAAAATAAAGTTTAAAATGGATAAATATGACGAAAGTGTGACATCACAAACAACTATTAGCATCAATGTAGCATTTGACAAAACTTGAATGCTAGCAGCATCGATGGAGCACGGTACTGAGCGAAAAGACTTTGCTTGCATTTCGAGATGTCGCTGTCACACTGAAAGTAGGCCAATGGTATGCCCTTTCCGTTCCACCAATCGCTGACAGATTCCAACCTTTGCTTTTGGAATGCAAGCTAGTTCCCGTCTTTGAGCACGTGCTGCATCGACGCTACGGACAGCTCATAACGTGTTAACTTTCTCGCACACTGCAGTACACGCTATAAACAAAGCATTGTTCGTGACGTCATCATTCCATTCGCACAACAGTATTTTTATTGAAATTGATTTAAAGCGATGTTTTTATTTCAACTGATCAGCATATTATTAATTAGCATTACGTTCTACACATATTTAGCCAATATCGTTTTTTCGTGCGACTTGGACTTTAACTGACTAGGCCAGTATACCAGCAGTCCTGGCCACAGGGCCTACTGTTACGCACAACTTGCCGTTTCTTCCCTAGCGATGGCCATAAACACCGCCAGCACTCATTTTACCATTCCACAAAGGGTAGAAGGCTGAGTTGATCGATTTGGCTGGCGACGTACTGTAGACAGTCACCCATCCATTTTTGCATAAGGCTGTCATTAAATGTAAAAGAAAATCACAAAAACGCATAGCTAACTTATGCAAAGATATATACGTAATGTTTAATTTCACATTATCCATAGCCTGATGCAATGGTAATGGTAATTCTGTATGCAAGACAGCAGTAGCAATAGCGAATCAAAAAATCTGAATAAAAATGGCCCAAACAGGAGAACACTGTCATTTCAAAGAAAGAAAACTTCTTAATAAAATAAGATTCTTTCCCCGACAATTTCTTGACTTTTGGTCAATTCTCTGACGTTTCCTTAACAGTTACCAAATTCTGTAAAATTTTACAGGTTTTCCTTACACAAGTCTGCACGATCACCATCATTTCATTACTATTATTTATACTAACCCATATTTTGACAGTTACTTCAATTAAGACAATGTATCCCATAAGCTCAGAAACACTCTGCAGAGACTCTTTAGAGCAGATTTTTTTACAGACTGACTGGTCTTCTTATCACCCAATGTACAGAACAAAGTCACAAACATAAACTGGTAAAAAACACAAATAAATTAATCACAGAATAATACTCACATTGGCTCTATTATAATGCAGATCACAGTTGCAGTTAGCAACTGGGTCCTTCTCCTAAACACAAAAAAATTAATCACCAACTTGCAGTAGTCTACCGCACTAACTAAACAAATTTACTCAAAATCCCCACACATCCATGACAAACAGTAGAATAATATATTAAAGTCTGTAACAGCCTACATATATACCGGGTGGCCCATAAAAGACGTCTCAAACTTTGCGTAACCATAAAAGTGCATATACTTTATGGAAATAAATTTCCTTTTGCACATTTGTAGATCAATGTGCACTATTACTTACTTATGAATTTCAGCGACATTATTAACGATGCACTGAATGCCGCTTATAGACGTAAGGCAAGTTAAAAATCAAATTATGTAAAGACAGCATTCCATTGCCCCGCATCAAAGCAACTCAACATTTTCTCTCAGACAACGCCTTCAACTTAATCAGCTCATAAGAATGGACATTGCGTTCACCAGATATGACTTCGCTAGACTGTTTAGTTTGGGATATCTTGCAAGAACTTGTCTACGAAGGAAAGCGTGAACTGTTTGCGAACCTCAAAGATCTTCAGAATGGTATCGGAGACATGGCATGTTGTCAACATCAGACAGCCAGAATCAGAAAAGCCATGCTGTGGTGAAAAAAGTGTTTAGCAGCAATGGCAAAGCAGAATTTTGTTTGTATCTTGGCTAATACAGAAATGTTTTAGGTGAAAATTTCCAGACATATTCGAAGATGTTTGCCCACTACATACGTATTATCTCGCTGATTTATTTCAACTACTCCACTGCATAATGCATGCAAATATTCCGGACGTTTTTTGGGCCACCCAGTATACACCTATCACAGCATTATCCAACAAAAATGCTTTTGGATTATGCTTAACTGACCTGAGTTACTCTACATAATGCTGGTCCCAAAAGGATTTTTTTTTTCAAAATGGCTACAAAAGTACTTTCTTCATTTCATCATAATTATCATATTAGAAATTTTCTAGAGCCCCCCTACATAACAAAAAACCACGGGTGCATTATAGAATTCAAAGTTTACAAAAATACGTATAAAAACAGCCACAGCTCATCATAGACAAAATTTTTGTCTGCAAACACTGAAGGTAAGCACTCAAAAGACAATATTTTAGGATGTCATGGCACTATAGAAATTGCATTATTATTATCATAAATAAATACAAACTTCTACACCATGGGCCATAAAAACGTGTCACTTTACTTTTGTCCATATCTTCGCCAATTATTAACCAATTTTCAAAATTCTTTCACTGTCACACTCTGCAGACAATTTGCAATAATGTGATTATTATGTATCCCACCACGTAGCACACGGTAAATGCATTTCTACACTACCTTGTGAAATATAAATGTAAGCAAAAACTTACGATAATAACAAAAACTTAGGTAAATGAAAAAACACTTCAGATCAACTACGCGATGAATGATTCGTATGATACTAGACTGTGTTATACCAACACAGTCAGAACATTCACTGCAATGTTGGTCTGAAGTGTTTTTTTTTCAATTTTACCAAAATGTTTGTTTGTTGTTATTGTTATACATGCATATTTCATTCATATTTCACAAGGTAGTGTAAAACACATTTATGGTGTGGTGGAATATACAACAAATACATAATTGCAAATTGTCTGCAGAGTGTGATAGTAAAAAATTTTTTTGAAAATCGGTCATTAATTGGCGAAGATATAGACAAAAGCAGAGTGCCACGTTTTTATGGCCCACCCTGTACAAAGTTGACTCGTCAGTCAAATCAACATTAGCATCACAGACAAAAGGACATTGTTTAAAGATCCAGCAAACACACTGCACGGTGAAACTCAAAAAAACTTATTTGAATTTTGTAATGCTGATACACAGAAAAGCCTTCCAGATGATGCGGTACTGTCTCCGCCACTAAATAATTGTATCAAAGAATGAATTGAAAGCAGGGTTTTCAAACACACCTAGATCAGTTTTTAGACCAAAAAGAAGTTTAAGTTTTCGCCAATGTTGGAACACGGTATACAATTGGAAGTAACTTAACCAGTCCAGAGGCCTAAACGGTCTACTTCTCATGAGTACATCTGATGGTGATGATGATAGAAGAAAAAACAGCAAATATACACCATGTAAAACATCCCAAACATTTTCGATTGTAACTTAAAGAAGAATTATCAAATTTTAATCATTTTTGACACCAACATTTCCGACACAACTTGCGATCAAATGATTGTCCAATTTTCCACCACACCTATTATCTGCTACTGCACTACTTGGGGAAACAAAATCAACAAAATATTGCATTTTATCCTATTTTGCCTGTTCGGGTTTTCACAGGTAGTGCAAAAGCAGACATTTGGAGAGGTGGGAACTAAAATGGTCATTTGATGGCAAGTAGTGTCTGAAATGTTTGCACCAGAAATTATTAAAATCTGTCAATCCTTCTTTAAGTCACAATCGATAATGTTGATGGAGATGCTTTCTGGCATATTTTCGTTCATTTCAACTCATAGTTCATTAGTTCTGTTTTCCCCAGGTAGTGCAGAAACAGACATTGGGTGAGGTAGAATATCTGATGACCAGCTGTGTCAGAAATATTTCGTACCCAAAATTACTAAAAATAAATATCCTTTCTTCAAGTGACAATCGATAATGTTCGGGGTGTTTTTTTCGGGACACGGTGTAGAGATACCGCTTGCTGGTAAGCCGATAAGCATTGTCGCAGGACAGTGCTACTTTGACCACAGTTGAAGAACATCGTGAAGTACGCATTGCCCAGGATAACTGCAAAAAAGATGCAATCAAATAAAATGGTCATTTGTAAGTGAGCCAACAGGTATGTAAATACATAAACACTAAGCAGCCTATGGTAACTCTTCCCTGGCCCACAAATATCGACAGTAAAACATATTCCTCATGTAATTGAGTGTACAGTTATTTTGTTGCAAATGACTTACGAAAAATAACACTCTAATGACTAACACAAATTCACAGTTAATACTAGAAATATGGGGCAGAGCCGAACGTAAGGCCGCCCGGCGCCGTAAGTCCAATTAGGGACAGTTAAGAGGTTGAAATTCCGTTCACAGCAAAGTCACGTGGTCCGAACGCAATTGCATCATCCTATATAGCAAGCGCAATGTTGAACTTGGGTGGTTCGAAATGAGACAACAGAACTTTGTCATTTGTGAACCCATGTTCACCAATTTTTTGCGTTTGACGTGAAATTTATCGTAGTTGAGAATGAGTGGGTCAACATGAGCCCCTATAACTTTTTTGTTTGTGGACAAAGTTCACAACTATTTTCTGTTCAATGCGGTAGAGAGAGTGCTTAATATGCCGTTTACCGGTTGTTGACTGCTCCATCCCTTCCAGAGATATTCGTGGTCAAAGTTGAAAGTTGTCCTAAATTTCAGCAAATTTTGGACGTTTTTTGCCTTCTTAAATTTTAACGAGGTAATGCCCTTCCAAAATTGTTCCTGGCTTAACACCCCCACTTAGTGGCATGTCACGTAGTAATGTTTTTATTAAGCTCTTTAGCTCCTAAGCTAAAGACAATTTTTTACCCCCATTGAAAAAAATTGTTGGGGAACCCTCACTCCCTGTGGGGTGTGAGCTAGCAAGACTTGGCCATTCTGTAGTGCATGTACAAATTTTGCGTTGCAGCACCCACTAGGGGCCAAAATATGATATTCCGAATAAGTCGATTTTATGGGTACAGTTGCACCTCTAAATCTCCGTGGTTGGTGGACCAAAGTTTACCAAACTTTTTTTCGCCCTATGTGGGAGAAAATGCTGACGGTCAAATAGTTTTCCAATTTTGGATATCTCTGTCCATTCCGGAGATATTCGCGCTCAAAGTGGGAAGAGGTCCGAAATAGAGCCAAATGTGGCATGCCTTTTGCGCCCAAATTTTTTTGGAAGCAGGCCCCAAATTTTTTAGACCAGCATTTGTAAACTGAACATGCTTCTGACCACGAGGCAAAATTTTGCAAAAATCGGCCCATGGACCTCGGAGATCTCGCGTTGAAAAAAAGAAAGAAGAACTGCAGTAAAACATAAGGCCGTCCGATAACTACCGTTCCAGGCGACCTAATGAGATGCGATGATCAGTTAAAATACAGTGTACACTAATATCTTTACTATCCCGCTTCTGATAACCGGTAATTGTCTCAATTTCAATCCAGCACTTCTGCCACCACACTGCTGTAATAAAATCGACTGACTGATATGACTGAGCCTACTTAATGTCAGCAACACTGAGTGAATAGAGTTAGTTACATCTCACTAAATGCATTACAGGCCACTTCAAAGAAGAGTCCTCACAGGCAATCACTTGCACTTCATGGCACTATGGAAAAAAAGAAGTAGGGGACTGTTGCCAGCCACTAAATTTTGGGCTGTCAAAAAATTGTCCAAGAATCTTCATCTTGACAAAAAACTTTTGTCCAAAAAATGCAAAATTCGTGGGCAAAAACCCTTATTTCCAAAAAATTTAAAAACAAAACTGAAATCTTAAGGATGCACAATTTCATCTGTTGGAATTCCATTGGAAATTTTCAGCGTCTGGCAAAAAATTGCAAACTTCCTGCCTTACCTGCTTATTTAACCGACAACTCGGTCTGTAACCATCTCGGTATGTAACCATCCGCCTAAGTCAACTCAGCCTTCCATCCCTCCAGGGTAGGTAAATGGAGTACTAGCCTATCAGCCAGGCTGGGGTTAAGGCGAGGTGCATTCACCTGTGTCAGGTGGCAAATAACACTGTGGGATCCCATACGGCAGGTGACGCTCCGTAGCTCTGAGATAGGCTTTCCATTAAGAGCTATATCACCACCTTTAACCTTTAACCTTTAACGTGGCTGCTTAGACTGGTACTAACAGCGAAAACCAACAATAGGTGAACTCACACCAAGATGTTCCATCGGTGATATCCAGCTGTACGGCATTCTTAGCAAGTGCAACACTCTCCTCTATGTTTTGTCGCCTCTCCGCATCGTCTATACCGAGCTGGCGCATCACCATAGATAAGTTCCGCAAAGCCAGCTTGTGTTTGCTCTATGCACACAACGTCACCTTAGCATCATGTTTTAAACTCCATTAAATGATTCAATGCTCTGACGTAGGCTCAAACAATAACGAAAAAAGTCAAGTTAGTCAAGTGCATAAAATGAAGCAAAAAGTTAATAATTCTGTAAGTTTCTACAAAGTAAGTTCCACATCTGAAAAAATTATAATCACCAACAGTGAGAAACCTATATTACTGATTAGTAAGTTCAGAGTCTGACTAATATAAGAAATTTATAAATATGCAGTAAACTGTTGCACACATCTAACTGTTTTATAATATTTCATACATATATACAAAGCACATTACTAGCCTGCTACACCCATTTAGCACTTCTACTAGTTTCTAAAATCTCTCTTAGCCGAAATCTGAAAGATAACCATCTTTGAACAAAACATAAAAAATAAGTATTAAAAAAAGTAAAAAACCCCACAAAGGCAGTTATAATAGGATCAAGAACAGAAATAGTTACATGAATAGTCGGTCACTGTTTGAATCTATGAGTTCACTCAACAAAAAACAAAATAATTTGGTAGATAAGAAAATCACTAGTCAATTCTACTACACGGTAAATCATATTTTATTTCAGTAACCTGAAGCAATTACATGTATGGCTGGGAGTTTAATGCCAGATCTCTTCTCCCCTGTGGGTCAGGGAGCCTTATCTGATAAAATGTCATTGACCACAAGTGACCCTGGGTACCTGACAAACAGCATCTAAATTCATTGAATGGTTTAATCAAAATGCACAGATAGACAGAGAGATAATGGAAAAATCAACAACATATCTAACTGTAGAGAAATGTGTAAAAACAGATTAAATCTTTTGCTCTGCCAAAACAATTTTGCTTAAAAACAACAGAACTACGGTAGTTACATGACTTAGTGAGCCGACGAAACAGTTTCGCGCCAACTCGACTTGATTGTTTTTCCAGTAGCACTCGCCGAGGTAACTCCAGGCCTCGGACAGCTTTGGATCAAGCTTTACAGCTTTAGACAAACAGTCCTCGGCCTCTTTGCTGTACTGCGGCAGGACATTCAGAGCTCTACCACGCAGCATTAGATACTCGGCCTTCATACGTGGTGAATCTGTCCCACAATGACAACAGAATTAACATTTTAACTAGAGCTGGCAAAGTGTTAATTTTTTTAAACACATTAATTAACACTTTATTAATGCACCCAGGCCCGTCGCGGGGGAGAGTAAGGCGTAAGTTATCACGAGCCCTGTAACATTGAGGGGCCACACCTGTCTAATATAGAAAATTAGAAACACATTTTTAAACGTATAATAAATCAACAACAACTGACATCATAGCTAGCATAAAAATCTATTAGCCTGTCATCGAAAATCAAAATAATTATTTATTTACAGTAGTGATGGAACGGCAACTACAGTTTGGTTACTAGAATTCATTCGATTGTCAAATAACCGCAGTTTAATGGAATATTTCAACTTTTGCTTCACAAAATTTAGTAGATTAACATAAATTTACGTATATGTTAATTTTTTTAATGCACATTAATGTTTTAATGTGTATTAATTTATTAACGCATTAACGTGCTAATTAATGCGTTAATTTGATAGCTCCAATTTTAACATGGTAATGCACACTCTGATGGTAGGTTCATTGCAGGATACCCAGGCAGATAGCTAAAGAAAACCCGTGGGTTTATTATAACTAAGTTTTTGAAACATTTAACTAGCTTCTTCTCTAAGTACCCATAATAACCCATATCAACTCTTCAACTCTGAAGAAGTAAGCTAAACAAAACCGAAAACAGTACTTTTAAGGTTTACGTAATTTGGATGGCCATCCTTCAAAAAGCAAAATTTTTATAGAACTGTATTTAATGTAGCTTATAAAAAGACATAAAACGTCCAGACTGCCTACCTGTAACTGAGTCGATGATCGCCATTGTCTTTTCCAATTGTTTCTGCACATCGGATGGCTTCTGGTGAGCCTCATCTATGCTGTGGTTCTCAAAATAGTGATCTCGAAATGCATACAGTTCATCAACGGCTGCCTGCAACATGCATCTGCACTTTTTGGAGGTTTGCTTTCTAATTTCACGTCAATTTACGTCAATGCATAAAGCGCATGTTTCATTCTACAGAACGGCGAGGTTATTTGTTGCAGAGAAAAAAATTTTCCCGCACAAAAACGCACATGAGAAAACGTCGCCGGAGGCTAGATCGAGCGGATTCGCAGCGGAAGTTCATTGCTATTGCTATTGAACTGTCCGCTGTCACCGTCGGCTAATTTTCCTTATACATTACCAAAGCCTGCCATGACAATACAAATAATCAGCATACGCACACATGTCCGGACACTAGATTACAGAATGTGAGGTACAAAATAAGCGCAAATAAACTTCACCTGCACAACTTCTAATGAAACCATTTGCATGTTTCCAGGCAGCGATTCCGCCATATTTGTTTACTGTTTTACATTTTCAGCTTTCGGTGTAAATCGACTAGAGCTGTGCTGTTCGATAGATTCTCAGAATCGAATAGTTACCGATTTGTCGACTAAAATATAACGCTAAAAGCAGGGCCGCCGGAAATGCCCGTTTTAGAAGTCAGTATCTAAGCAACGGAGGCGGCAGCATCTGCAACTTTGCCGTACAGAAAAAACTAACATTCAAGAGTAGCTGACCAATGACCATATAGCCTACTTAATTTAGTCCATGAACACAAAATTTAGGCTAGCCAGTTTTGGCTTCTGTAGAACAGCACTTATATATGTGGAGAATATGATTTTTTGGAGAACATACCAAATGTCTTAATCGTGTGATCTGTAATTGCTTTGGTATCATTTCTGAGTTATTCACCTCACGATTTTCATGAGAATTTGATTGTCATTGAACACAAGTCCAGACTTGGACTTTTAGTTCATGTTAAAATGTGAAAATTTTGGATGTAAAGTGACTTTGGCAGAAAAATATTACGGTAATTGGCCGAACAGCATAAAATATTTAATGTTTATACGTCTTATATTACTCCAGTAGTTTTAGTGACATTTTACCATCATGAATCTGCACAGTAATAATAACAGAGAATGTTGCAACACTGATATGACTGTCATCTTATGACTGACTGTTGGTGATACTGTCAGAATATGACCACTTTTTGTGCATATTATACAGGTCAAAGTACTGTTGAGGTGAAGATTGAAGCTGATAGTGATGATGTCACTGAGCATCCACATTCAAGACCGTATGTGTGTACAGTGTGTGACAAACAGTTTAGAAGGAAACATCATTTGAACCGCCACAAACAAACGCATGTTAGAGAACTGCATGCATGCGATCAGTGTGACAAATGTTATGTTAATGAAGAGAGCTTGAGGCAGCATATGTACGTTCACAGCAGTAAGTACAAGTGTACTGAGTGTGGAAAGTGTTTCAGTTAACAGCACACAGGCGAAGTCATTCTGGAGAGAAGCCGTTTGAATGCACTGTTTGTAGCAAGCGATTTACAACAACATTTGCCCTTGTTAGACACAGCAGAATTCACAGTGGAGAGAAACCATGCAAATGTCTTGAGTCTGGCAAGGCATTTGGTCAGTCTGCCAATCTTCACGTTCACATGAGAGTCCACACGGGAGAAAAACCATACAAGTGTTCACAGTGTGATTCAAGCTTCAGCACATCCAGCCACTTGCAGAGCCACAAACGTCATGTACACAGCAACAGAAGACCTTATGACTGTCGTTTCTGTGGGAAGATGTTTAAAAGCAGGGATGTTAACGAGACCAGATTATGGCGAGAACGAGAACGAGAACGAGAACAATTGAATGAGAACGAGAACGAGAACGAGACCAAGAACCACGAGAAC
>Ga0209367_1001273_pt1 | contig 30396 bp, 13 predicted proteins | sample WorMetLIZISLAND2_FD_187412 | JGI IMG/M metagenome (GOLD analysis project Ga0209367, IMG submission 187412) | Marine gutless worms symbiont microbial communities from Max Planck institute for Marine Microbiology, Germany - Olavius geniculatus... ...
CCCTGCAGGAGTTAAGCCACGCTGCCCTAGATAGGCAGCGTTGGGCAGCGATAGTAAGAATGGCGTCAGACACCAACGGGCATTGAGCCCACGGTTGTCGATGATGAAGTAATGGATGCAATCACCGTACCGTACATCCATGATGCAACCACCTTATGCACGTACAGTGATATGCGCGTGCCGTTCTGCCAAAGATATTCATTCTCACTAATTTTCACGCCATTTTCAGTTTTTAACCGTATATATTTTAACAGATCTTTTCCAGAGAAGGTTTCTTGTTTCTTGTAACTATGGTTTAACTCAGTTACTTACTGCTGAAAATAGATGACGTCACAAGAGAAAGTTTGTAAAACTTTGTAAGAATGCTTTGTACATAGTGTTAATTTTGTCATTTAACAACATTGATGTCATCTCAGATAAATTTATAAATCTAAATTGAATGGGTGCAGGGTGCATGCTGATTGCTGAATATGGTTAGTTCGCTCGGGCTTTATTAGATAAGAATTACGCTGTTGCTGCACTTGTTTGTTGTTCGTCTTCTTTTCCAAGAATGCACATATCCTCTTGTTTGGACGATGGTAAAACTAAAAAGCGGATCTGCGGATGTGGCAACGGGTAAAAGACGGATGTCGATACGGAGGACGTGCGCCTTTTACCCATCGTACTCAGGCACGCCTCTGGACCAATAAGCGGTGTATAACCGTCTATTAATTTTTGGCCTTTGGGCGCCGGGCGTTTAGGCGCCATGCTTTGTGACAGGCACCGTGGCACGTTATTGAAATTGCCTTACTTTGCATGTCGTTCAAGTTAAAAAAAATCGTAAGTTGGCAAAATAAGTAGGCCTCAGTTGACAAATCTGGGTTTACAATAGGAAATTCCTGCTTAGACAAAACATTCGTCAATGATGCGATGTTGAACTGACAGACAGTACGGACAGCTTAGAACTAGGCTACTTCCTGCTGCACTTAGTCATCGTCGTTGTCATCTGTTGTCGTTCGTCGTCACGTGACGTCACTGTAGGCCTATACGTCGTCGTCATGCATTGACGAGCGTCGTCATATGTCGTGCATCATCGTTGTCTCGTGTCGTCATTGTACATCATCTCTGTGCATCTTGTCGCGCGTTGCGTCATCTAGTTACGTCGACATCGCACTTCCTTGTGCATTATTGCGCGTTGTCGTTGTTGTATCTTGCTGTTGTACGTTGTCGTCGTCAAATGACAGAGCAGACCATTGTTTTCTGAGTAACTGCCTAGACAAATTTGCGATCAGGAATAAGGCTAATGTCTAGGTCTATACAGAGTGTGAATTGTGAAGAAATTCACATCGGCAACTTCTAACAAATGCCGCCTATAAAGTGTCCGCTGAGCAGTTATTTACGGAGCGAATGGTTAAAAAATTCAACAACTTTCATGACTGGTGTAAACCGGCATCCCTATATTTTGATGCTACTTTAGTTACTGTGCTAAATTGCAGCGCTGGACGGTAATACAGAAAATCATTATCATTTCAGAGCATATATATAACGTTTCTAACTTAGAATTTCCAGTAATTGCTAATAACTATTAAAACAATTTACATTTCACGCCATCTAACTCTTCCATTACGCAGAAATTGACCATGTCCATGTTGAGCTAGCCAACGTAGCCTTTGAGAAGTTGGCTACGTCGGCTACCCCTAGCACAACGTAGTGGCTACCAGTAGCCTTCTAATTTAACGAGTTGGCTGCGGTAGCCAACGTAGCCGGCTACTAGTTTAACGCATCTCATTTGTAGCAGTGCTGATATGTGTGACAACTGAATTATCTTTGCTGTTATTTATGGTTACAGTGATTTGGATAATGCTAACTTATTAGTATCAAATACCTCTTCAGTCTTCACAGAACAGATCGAATCTTGTGAGTGATTGTGACAGCAGAATGTCATCAGACGATTATTATGCAATTCTTGGGATTCACAGTGATGCTTCCGAAGCTGATGTCAAGAAAGCGTGAGCAAATTTTAACTTCTGATTTGCAAGGATTCAAAGTTTGTAACGGAGTTTTTATTTTTGTTATTACTTCAGTCATGAGTTGAACTTAACCTAACATTAGCATTACGAGTTTTGTGTGATGCTTAATGGCAAATAACAGTTTTGTCTAGAGCTCATAACAGTGGTCTGCAAGCACTCCATTTGTTCCTGCATCTATTTAGCCTAATACTGCAGACCTTGCTATTTTGCTCTCTGTGTTACACGTTCGTGAAGTTGTGTTATGATACTATGGTACCTTAAAATCAACTTGTACTATAATCACAGGCGCACAGTAGCACAGTCCTTTATAATGGCAACTGGCTAGTCAATGGAAAATGGCAAAATTTGACCCCTCGCAGATCCGAAACCCTCAACCAATCGACACAAAATTTGAAACAGGTGATTACATCCGTGAGACAACCCCTGTGCAAAATTTCGTACAAATCCAGCCACTGGGGGCTTCTTGGCAAATGGGTGAAATATAACAAAAAATTTTCTAGTATATATCCCTTTTTTCGTTGACTGACTTACATGTCAGACCGCCTGGCAGATTTTCATGCACAATGGCTTGGACAACATGACCTCACGCAATAGGTCAAACATTTTAGGGAACTGAAATTCAAAGTAAATATCTAACCCCTGAAAAATCCCCCCAAAGTCAAAAATTGGGCACAAAAGCAGACTTAGAAGTTTTCAGTCAAAAAAGCTGCTGTATAAAAATTTCACCTATAAACGGCCACTGAACGGCATCATAGGCCCATAACAGTTGTATAGTGAATAGGCAATATGGCCTCGGGAATTCCAAATATGTGGTCATTTTGGACCTCCTGCCTACAGGTCACATGACATGCACTGAACCTTTGGCCTTTAACATGGGCAAATGCAGCTTTTAGGCTTTATTGGTCAAGGTCGTGACCCTAGTATCTTTGAGGTCCCATATCTCCATAATGGTGCAAGATAAATGCATATGCTAACGTTCGAATTACGGACTCTGATAGAAGATGTTGACTGTATTTGATTGCTTGAGCTTACATTTCATCTAGGACTAGAGTATATTATGCGAGTGTAGCTAGGCATAATAAGCTCTAGTTCGTATTGAAACAGACTTTATATGACTGTGATCAGTGGTATGTTTTGACTGTGATGCGTTCATTATAAACATACTTGAGACATGTTTTAGTTGTCTTGCTTGACTCCAGTGAGATGGTAGTCGTAAAATAATTGCAAGTATTAACTACGTTTGTCATCAGTGATAAATGATTGTAGTGACTAGCAACATAATCAGCCAAATTGGCTCAGAATCGACAATTGTGGCCAACACTCATACCCAGTTGATAGTTTCCCACATTTACCTTGACTTATCAGCATTGAAGCAGTACTTTAACAAATTAGTGGTCTGTCGAGAGATTTATAATACCACAGTTAAACAATATTTGTCAAATACCTATCTGTTAAAGTAACGTGCGTTTATTTAGAATAGTTATTAGCTGTTATTGTGCTGAGATCTGCTGTACTTTGTTCAACATTGTAGCTATAGGAAATTAGCACTGCGCTGGCATCCGGACAAGAACAGGCAGAACGTTGCTGAAGCTGAACACAAGTTCAAGCAAATATCTGAAGCCTATGAAGTGCTGTCTGACAGTAAGCATCGGTGTCATTATTTTTCTCTTGTGTAAGAACTGTTGATTTCCATATACATGTAGTAGTGTCTTAACACAGAAACAAAGTTGCTGTGAACATTTAGCAGTGCTAAAATTTAGCTGGAACAGCATTCCACATCCTGTGGCGGGCTTTCCAGCACCTGATATTGCCGTCCCACCACCTGAAATTTGCAGTTGAGCGTGCAAATTTTTATTTCAGAAGATCAGAAGACATGGGTTTACTGTTAGGTTGTACGTCTCTAGGCAGATCACCACATTATGTCACATTGGGCTGACGTTCTGCTACTTTGTTTCTGTGCTGTGGTAACAGAATTGCTCAATTCACCGATCAGTTTGGCCTGGTTTATTTTTTTTTTTGCCCGACCCATCTGAGCGAGTCTAGGTCTGACCTTGCCTGGCATAAAATAACAAAGGTGAATAATGTACACGTAAGACTAGTAGTAATAATTTATCTTTAGCTTAACCTTTGCAAAAGAAATTGGTCAGTGCTAAGTTATTATTTAGCGGGAATGATAACAATCATTGACATAATCTCTGGCATTTGGCAGGTTTCTTCAACTCTGTGAGTCAAATTAGACTGGAATTTTGATTTTTGGAAAACTGTATAATTAAGTCTAAACTAAGCCAAAATCATAAAATAAGTTCCACTCTGTGCACCCTAGTAAACATTTGTGCTCCCTTGGTGTAAGAATAATTCTGTTGGAACTGGTAATAAAGAAAATAAATTACCATTGTTTTGCTGAGTGTGCCATTGTTTGTGTGGCATTTATAGAAGACAGGAGGTATAATTATGATCACTATGGCAAAGATGGTGCTCCAGTGGCGTTCTCTAGACGTTCGTCTTCATCCTCTAGGAGCTCATCCTCGTCTTCTAGACATTCGTTCTCTAGGAGTTTTCCTTTCAGCGATCCTTTTGACGTCTTCAGACAGTTCTTTGGTGACAGCAATGCATTCGCATTTACAGTTCCAACCTACGAAGACTTCTTTGAGTCTGGTGGCTGTGGTGAGAGTCAGTTCAGTGTCTAAACAGTTGATTAGTTGTCTCGTCAATCTCACAGGAATGACGATTTGCAGCACTGGTGATTGTAGTTAAATCATAAAATACAAGAAATTTGAGCAAAGCTCACGAGACGCGCGAAAGCCTATAGCATTTCCAGTTCAGTAGTTATAGTTTTGAAAATCGCATATCACTTGGACTCGGCCCATCGGGACCATAATACACATCGGCCATAGGCGTGTGTGGCGTTGGTGACGGTGGCGCCTCCTTGTGAATGATATAGACTCTCACAGGCGAAAGTGGCCAAAAATTCCATTAAAAACCCCCTATTTTGCGTTCAAGGTCATCCAAGGTCATTGAATTCGGCGCCAAACGAAAGCCAGTATACTATTTCCTATTGGTGATTAATAGTAACCTAGGCCTTATCTCGCACCGTTAATGAGATACAGCAAGTTATTGGCCAAAAATCACAAATTTTGACAAATTTTGACCACCCCCTCTCATTTAGCGACCTCGTTTGGGGTGACCCCCTTTGAATTTATGAAAAAGCTTTACGGTTCCTGAAACTAGAGTCTTCCAGGCAGCCGACGGTGAAGATTTGGTAATTCTACCTTGCACCGTTTTTGACTGATCCACCCATGTGACGGACGGACAGACAGACGGACAGACAGAATTGCGATGGCTAAGACGCACTGAAAGCATAGCTGCTTTCGCGCGTAAAAACTAGGTTAGTGCTGAAGCTAAATTTTGGCCACGGCTTGAGCTGTTTTACAGTCATATATTATAAATAGCAGTACAGCATGTTAGTTTATAATACTTTATCTGCTTTCTGGTTGATAAGTGATGATCAGATATGGGAAGAAAGTCTCTTTTTGTAAAACTGTCTTTGTTAAATTTAGTTTTTTTTAAATCACTGTTTTTTTATTGTAATTCCCAAATGTGAGAAAGTGAATGGCAAGCCTTAGCTTATTTCTGCAAAGTGGCTTTTCGTATATTGCTAGCTGTACGGTTTTATGCAGATTTTAGCTTTAGCTTTGACTTTGCGGATTTTGTCATCATTTATGGTGTAAGTTTTTAGCTTTTACTGTACCGGTATCTTTATTCATACAATTAATATTTATTTGCTGTAGCTGTCAACGTTTCAAGAGGAGCTGATGGGTAACTATTTGCTGCAGTTCTCCTATGTATAATGCATTACTTCTGCTGTAATATAATGTATGATAGCCGTGAAATTGATCTTCAGCATTTTATGTCAAAATTATGTATTTCAGTTGGTGGTGTGGCGTGGTTGGTAACGCGTTTCGTCTGAAACAAAGTTACTCTATGCCGGGCTTGGTTAGTACTGTGATGGGTGTCTGCCTGCGGGCAGGTAAACCATCTCGGTGTGAAGCCTGCCAGCTAGGTCGACTCAGCCTTCTACCCTTCGTGGGACGGTAAAATGAGCAGTAACTCACTTATATGGGTTACGGAAGGTGACTGGGGTTGCCTAGGATAGTTGGATTTTCATGTGTTTGAGCAAGACAGTGCACTAGTACATCAAGCTTGCAAAATGGTTGCGTTTTTGGATCGTGGGATGCCTGATTTCATGCCGCCATGTTGCTTAATGCTGACACGATGAACATTCGTCATCAGCGAACCAGATTAAGTTTACCATCGAGGCAGGGTAGCAACTGACAGCACCGGTTGAGACAAGCAAGCTTGTACTTATGACACATTATGATGCCAGTGTTACGTCATGACTAGCAAAGAATATTTAATCAACTGCCATATTTTTTTAAATATTTTGAATTAGTATTTCTTTAGCTACAACTGGTAAAAATTCCGTGTAAATTGGTCATCATTTGAGTGAATTATGAAAAAAATAAAAGGGGTTTTTTATGAAACACCGTGTACAAATACTCAGACAAATGTAGTTTTGGTGTTTCAGCGGATATATCATACAAATACCACAAACTCATTATTGCATAGAGAACATTTATTACAACTGACTAGAGACCAGGGGCCATATGCATAACAACGTCGTAACTTTACTTCCAAACTAAAATTGAATTACGTCGGACGTAGTGCTAAGTTGGTATGCATAACGACGACGTAGCACTAGTCAGACGCCTACGTCCGAACTAACTCTAGTTGCTCTAGCGACCTGTCATAAATATTTAGTCGGTCGTTGTCAATGTAAACTAACGTCGCTAAGGAGAAGCTGCAATCACGTCATGTGTCGTAAAGGACTTATGGCGAGTCAATTACACTATTGAAACTAATGGCAGTATTAAAAGTTGCCGAATAAAACGTTTAGCATTCGATAAATTTCACTTATTCGCATTGCGCATTTTTACTTAGCCCATGGAGCTGTAACTAGGCTTGAGCACGCCCGAGACTGCAGCAGACGACAAGTCAGGCCATATCCATTTTTAGCTGCAGGCCAGCCGAGGCAGAGTGCGTCTAGCCAGGAAATTCCAGAGTCAAACTTACCCGACGTCAACTAAGTCGTGACTAGCTAGTCGCTCGCTACGACAGCGTTTTGCATGCCGTCGAACGCAACTTTCTAGTTTGGAAGTAGTTAGTCACGACGTAGGCCTTACGTCCAAACTAAGCTACGACATTGTTATGCATACCGCCCCAGGGCATCAAGAACAAGGCCAAGGCCAGTGATCTTTAAGGCCAATGCCAGACCTCTTCAAGGTGATTACCATGGTTTTTGTTTTTGAGGTCAAGGACAGTTTTCGATGACCCCATCACAGCTTGCATATCTCTGCAGTGCTTGCACACACGGTGTTCAGAGATAGGAATGGCATCCAGCCTTTAAGTCGTAGTTTTCCCACAAGCGTTGCAAGGTGCAACTTACCCTGGATTGATTACAGGAAAGTGGTCTGCTGAAGTATAAGCCGAGAGTACTTGTTTAGCTTGGTATCATTGGTTGATTTGTAGTTCTTTTCGTATGTCTACATCGAGGCCGCGACATCATCGCCATCAGCATCATCACAGCTCACATGCATTCTTTCCTGTTGATAGGCTCTTTCACAGTGCTTCCCTTCTCAGTTTCTCCCCATTTTTCAACAACCCATGCTCTAGCCGTACTAGGTAATCGCCGCGTTGGCATGTGCATGCATGTGAGCTTGTCACACTGCGATTCTCAGCTGTGGTCTTGCATATTTCTACTCGATAGCTGTTTTCGGTTTTTCATCCACTTGTAGAAGTGATTTTGTGCTTGCTGAAGAGATTGAAAGTCCATCAATTGATATTTCTGTGGACTTGAAATCACTCAGGTTATGGTCACATGTGAAATAAAAAAATATGGCAAAAATTACTTGTCTGTAAATGGAGTCTTCTTCTACGTGTGTGAAATTCTGCTAAATTTTTTTTTGCATGACAAGTTCATAAATTTTTTACGTCTCACCATAGCTTGAGGGTTGTGCTTTTCCTGCAGTGCATCATTTAGTGTGTTATGTATTGCATGAGTTCCATTCAAATTGGCTTGCTGTGCTAGCAAGACTTGCTTGGTTTAGCTGTTAGTCCGTCTGTTACAAAGTCACGCTTTTCTGCTTCAGTGCATAACCGTTCCGTTTCACCTCATGTTTTTTGTATGTGTGTAATGAAACTTAATTTATAAACCATCCGTGGTTAATTGGTGTCTTTTTTCCATTTTTTAAAACTTTTATCACCTAAATTTATTTGGTATATATATGATATATCTGTTACCATCTGAAATATTCTGGTTTTGCTTACTGTTAGTTTTTTATCAATGTTGTTTTAGGCATCGAGAAGGGTATCGGGTGTATAAAAATAATCATGTTCTTCAGAGCTAGGATATCATTATTTGAGCATTAGAGTTTAAAGGCCAGGTTGCACCATTTTGCGTAACTGTTATAAAGCTCTAATTGGCTTTGTCAAATGCTAATTCATCTATATTTGTTAATCTTCCTGTTGCTAGTATATCTATACACTATAAAGGCATTTTCTTCATTCAATTTCAGTGGAGATTGCTAGTAGATTACACTGTTATCACTGTTCTGATTTTTGAAGGTATCTTTGTGCAGATTTTTCTCTTAATTTTGTTTACTGTGTAATCAAATTCTGTTGCATGTCATTCTGCATAGCTGTTAGCAGTTTTTATCATTGCGTTGGCGATTGCAGTCATAATTGTTTTTTTGACCTTATTTTTTTGCTATAATTTGAGTATGATAGCTTATTTTGGGACTACTGCTGCAAGAAACAATTTTCAATTGACTTATCTTGATATATTACGTCATTTAACTTCTTCATGCCATAGGTATCGAGCTTATCTTTTTGTTTGGTTTTGGGTACTCGGCTTGACTTGAAGTGAGTCGGCAAAGATGTCTGGTTTCACAAATGTATGCGTATGCTGCTGTGTTGAAGTTTTTCGCAGGTGTTGATGTCCGGCCCTGGCAGCTTTGTGTGGTCTTCAGACGGTGACGGCTTTATGTCGACGTCAGGCCCTAGCAGCTTTGTGTCAACGTCAACGAAGTTTGTCAACGGACACACGTTTGTCACCAAGAAGTGTGTATTCCGTAAAACTTGAAAGCTAAAGGTCACTTGTCATGTTCTGAATGACAAACATTAAAGGCAACTTACTTACCTACTTAAAGCTGAGGATAGCTTTTTATTGTAAAACCCATCTCAGAGCTACGGAGCCTTGCCTGCCATATAAGATCATACAACTTTACCTTCGACTCAACACAGGTGAATATGCTCTTGAATATACCAAGGTAGCTTAGTGGTGTAACGATAGGGTGTCTTGGTTATGTTGCCGACTAAGCCAGATCACCAGCTTGCAGTCAGTCCATTTGATATAATACTGAAGTTCATTCAGTGCTGGGTATGGATGTACGACATTTCAGTCCCATTATTGCACTTTGGGCATCTCACTATTTCTGACTTATATGTTTCATGCAAAATTTTTGGCCAGATTCTGTGCTTGCTGAAGAAACAGAGTCCGTGTGATTTAACTGATTTCAGCAAAGTTGCTTTGCACATGGACTGTTCGCAGATACAAATGATAAAACTAGTTGCCTGACAGAATTTCAGGCTGAACTAGTGCAATGACATGATTATGAGAAGTTCATTGGTACCTGATAGTTTGTTTACACGATCCAGCAAATGTCCAGCAAACTTTCAGCATATGTATCCAGAATACACGTTAATTTCTGGACGTTTGCTGCTATATGTTATAATGGACGAGCCAGCTGGATGTTTGCTGGACGTTTACTGGATTGTGTAAACACCCCATTACTGATCCTGATTAGGTTAATGTTGTGTCGTCTGACTTTGGTTGAGGAATGCTTGTGATTATGTAAGTCAAGTAATCTTTTCTGAGAGGTTGATAGGAAAATGTAATCCAGCAACTGGCAGATTATGAAAACTGAAGTACAGTGCATTTACTGTATCTGTGCAAAATGGGCAGCATTTTTCTTATGCTAGCAGAAAGGCAGTAATTTATTTAACCAAAGTGTTTATATGATACTTGCATGTCAGTGGATATCATTCCTGGGCATGTGAATTACACGTGAAGCTGATAGTGCTGCAGTGTTTTATGCAGATTATTTACAGCTGACCATTGAAGAAAGTCATGTATCACAACTTTCATGGTCATGGTCATGCGAAGATCTTGAGTTGGCTTTGGAAAGCAGATTATCTTTAAGATCAAGGCCTAACATCACTTTTATTTCATGTTGTTAGGTCAGAAGTCAGACAAATGTTTTTAGGGTCAGAAGATGGCAATGGTGGTTGGTTGTAGGGTGAGGGAGAAAGACACGGAGACAGTCACAGTAATGAAGGATGGAGTTGTCAAGTCAAGGACTGTCAACGGGGTTCCTCAAATCATCAGTGGCAACTAGCCAACTGACAGCCTCATCGGACTCAGCATAATACTGCTGAAAACTGCTGTGTGAACTTCGTGATTAGGATTTTTGTTTTTTCTTCACATAGTCAGAGCCTTCCATCGATCAAGCACGTTTTTCTTGGTTTTTATTTTTTAATAGTACCAAGGCCAAGGTTTATGTTTTTTTGTAGATAATTTTTGCATTTATATGACTCTTCACGTCACTGTTCATGTTTTCATCATTTTCAAATCTCTCTCATGACCATATTAGCTGCCTTGGCCAATTTATGTTTGCTTCAAGGCACGATTGCCATGTTTTTACTTTCTGTTGCTTGTAAGTTTACGTTTACTGCCATGCTTCAAAGTTTTGCTTTGCTTTTAACCTAGCAGTGTGCATTTTGTGATTGTGAATCCAACACTGTGTGTATATGTTTATTTATTGTCGTTCGATAAATAAGTTACAAAACAGCGTCATTTTGTTAGGTGTCTAAATATGAAAAATCCAAAATGTACATTTTGTACGGAATTTTCTTTCGAACATATGTAGAAATTTTTTGACTATGACTTTATCGTTGTGACATCATGTAGAACGTGGTTTATATGTGTGTTATTTTTTCCAGCAGTAATCTATCATAACTCGCAAGTGACAAACAGCATAGGAACAAAAACTGAATAAACTTAACAAGTTCATACACCTCTTTAAATGTTAAAGATTATTGTTTTATTTCTCAACATATTTGTTGGAATTCCTCCAAACATTTGTCTTATCTGTCAATAAGCTTTTGAATGTCCAATGCAAAGAACAATGCTAGCTGCTGGCTGTCCATGCCACTAAAGAACGACTGATTGCACCTTGGTATATGATGCAAATTTTTGCCCATATAGCATTTTTTACATCAGGAATGTACTGCTCGCTTCGTAAAACACTTGTCACCATATACAAAATGCATCTCAAAACGAATCTGATTTGCATTAAATTTGGTTGCCCACTAACTAAACAACTACTGAATGCTGTTCGTTACAGGAGGATTTCAGTGGGAACATCGCGTATTTACTGCTAATAAATGACATCATCATAATAAAACTCAGAGCAGCTGCTCAGAATTAAATTCCTTACAAAACATGTATTTCACATTTTTAATATTTGAACGAGAAGTATTATTAGATTGTAACCAATTTAATGTACTCCTTGTGCGCATTATTTTCTCCTGTATTATTGTGCTTTTTCGTTCATTTCAACTTGTATTAGAGACCCGGTGTTAATTTGAGACCGGACTAATATTATACTAATAGTGACTGGTGTCGAAGTCGTTATTGGAAATTGTCTCCATGTCTATCTGGCACCGTTATAAAAATATGGCATTTTAAAGATAACGAGGTCACGACCTTGATCTTTTGGGGTCACATGATGTCATCGGTCACGTGACCATTTGACTTACGTTGGTTGACTTCCTATGGGTGTCCATAGTGACCATGCATCTATCTAGCACCGTGGCCATTTGAAATTCTTCCAGGAAAGTTCTTCCAGGAACAGAGGTTGGTTGTCGGTCAGTCCTCTACATTACGCTGATCTCGTTTACTCCTCTTCGCTACGTTTGGAACGTAGCGCGTGAGGAGTAAAAACTAGCAGAATGGCGCTGTTTTGTAACTTAAATCAAACGACCCTTGTATATATTATGTATTTTCAAATATGTTATGAATACAGCTTTATGCTGGGGATCTGTATTAGTATTTATTTGTTAGTATTTTATTTAATATATAATATGTTAGAAGTTCTCAGAGAACACTAACCACTGTCGAGGCTACTAATGCCATTTGGCAAATAAAACTACCATATATTTTTCTTCGAAAATACAGCATTTGCATTGCTAGCAAAAACATCGATTGTTTTCGGCCAACACTAACCCACCAAAATTTTTTTATGTCATCCATAACGTTTTGAGTAATACTTTTTACAAACAGACCCCCAGTAAAGGCATAACCTTCTCCTGTCAGTACAAGGAAATGTTTCATACTCGTACATATTGTGTTATTAGAGTGTATTATATTTGGATGCTGTCTTTTTGATATGTTAGGCAGTTTGAGTGAATGGGCTTAGTTGCTAACATGACTTGAGAAGATGTTGGGTATTATTTAAAAATCAGTGGATTTATGCATAATTAATAAAAAAGAGATGGTTTTTGAACATCTGGCAACTTTTCAAGCTTAATTGGCACTAGTTTTGAAAGTTGGAGGGGTTTATATGTTCTTTGTTTTTTTTGCTTCCTTATCCTTTTCTCACTTCTTTAACTTACAGAATTAAGAGAGATTTGTCAACTTATTTTTTCCCATGATAATTCTGTGGGCTTTCATACATGTTGCTTATGTGTTAATGAACTGTCGTGAATGATAACTGCCATCATGTCAGCATAATGGAGTTTCTATAATGTGTAGCTTTTGTTTGATTTTAGTTTGTGATATTTTTGATTGTAGCATTAACTACAGAGAACGTTGGTGCTAGTCAGTGAAGTGGTTGTATATCAGTGAGAAAGCCAACTATTTTTTGGCTGCAGTCCGTATTTATCCTGGTTCATCATGACTTGTGCAGTGTATTGCTGATGGGCAGTAAAGGTGATATTCTGTTCTAACCCCTATAGCATCTGATTTCAGCATCTAATACAATGTACTTTCAAGTTTTCATAGTTGTTGTTCTGTTCTAGCACGTATTCCAGCCAGCGCTTACTTTCTCAGGTGACATATCTTGTTCAGCGGTTCCCCTCTTCTCTTTGTAAAATGCAATACCTAGAATATGTCCGCTTTCTTTTTTCTGTCTTTTTTCTGTTTTAATCTCTGTCACTAAATTTATATTTTAAACATCTTACTTATGTTTGAATGCTGTTTCTGTTGGTTTGGTTTCAGAAATGGTATTTGGTATGTGGAGTACCATTTAACCTATCAGTTATTCATATTATCAGCTGAGACAGGGAAAAAATTGGAACTGTGCTTTGCTGTTTAATGGTTCTGCCTGGCTGTGAGTGATGGGTAGCAGGATTCTGTATTCTGTTGGCTCTGAGCTCGATCTTATGCCAATGCTGTGTGATGATTTTTGCAACTGCGTAATGATTTGATTTTTGTGATCGCATTTTGAGTTTGACTCTTTTTCTGTGCCCTTGAACTGTACAGTACGATCTACACTTTTGATGTTTTGTTGATCGTGGATTGTATAGTGTTGGATTTTTAATGTGAACTATCACAGGATTTAATTACATCTATGAGGTTTTTATCCCTTCTAAAATTGAATGTAGTGAAATTGTTAGTTTATTTCCATAAAAGTATGTGATGTGGTTTTATGTCACTTTCATTGTTTGTTTTTATCCTGTTTGTTTCTGTAGGTAAACTGCTATTTGGAATTTTTGCTGCAGTGGCATCTTCACTGGATATGTTTTTTATTGTTAGGCAATATTTATTTTCAAGCACTGCTCAGAGAACTTAACTTTCAAGAAGTCTCGGCCTAATGTGGACTAAATCTGAAAATTGGCTTGTTTAACAGAAACTGAAATTGGCAATTGTACAGTAGACATGGTATTACCAAAATGACAGTACTGTTACTCTGCATTGTCAACGAATAGTCTTAGGTTGGTTGTTAACTTACAGTCTTTTTTACTTGAGTTGTTGGCATTTCAGCAACTGTTGCTGCTGTTCTTGGAGGAACTACAGATAGTTAACTAATACAGGTTGTATTTTGAATAATTTATAATTATAGCTTATTGATCCAACATTATGCTGGTCTGTTTTGTGAGCAATCGTGGCTCAGGAACTGTGGCATTAGACCCTTTCCTAGGCAGTCGTGACTCATTTTGTATCGTCACCAGGGTTTTCAATAGCGGACGTTTGGGCGTAAATACGCCGAAAACTTTCAGCCCATACGCCCAAATTTTAAGACGTGGACGTCACGACGTCCAAAGCAATCTGCTTCATATGTTTATTTGTCTATAATAAACTGGAAATTAACGTCAAAATCTGTTTTTTGAATGTTTCATTAATTTAAAAAAAAATTTCGCTGACTGTTTCTGAATACTTTATTTCATGAAGACGAGGCACGGCAACCATATTAATTTTGCCCTATTATGTGAACAGTTCTGATCCAGAAACTGCGATCTTCGTTTTGCATAAAACTAGTAGAATTAAATGTTGCTTGTTTTTACAACAAAGCCCAGCTGTCGCAAAGGAAGACGTGCTACAGCTTATAAAGTTCCTGTTTCACTAATGTCCTTTAAGGTCATCCAAGGTCAATGATTTTGTATGGCATTTAAAAGCCAATAGGCCTATGTGACTTATTATTATTTATGAATAGTAACCTTGGCCTTATTTTTCATTATTTCTGAGATATGGCCACTTATAGCTTGAAACTTTCTCTTAAAAATTGCGGCTAAACCACTGCAGATAGAGACATGATTACTATTGACAGCCTATAGGAAGTCGCCATCGCCCTATCTGGTTGTATCATCGTAGTTTAGCCACAATATTGCATGGTTGGCATACCATTGTGCAGTATGACCTTTGAAGGTCATCCACGGTCAATGATTTTCATGTCATTTGATAGCCAATATGCGACTTTCTTTTACGATAGCAACTTAGGCTCTATCTCGCACCGTTTAACCACAATACGTCCATGACGGACAAACCAACAGACAGACGACAATCGTGTTATAGACACGCTATACAGCATAGCTTCAGTGCGTAAAAACCATGACCTATGTTGTTGGTGGGTAAGTGACACATAAGTAGTAGGGCCTAAGTATTGTTTTGCATTAAGTTTTTGCATGACTTCCAGATTTTGTACACTGACGTCCAATTTTTTTAGCCTGGAACTCATGACGTCCTGAAAATTCAGGTCCATTGAAAACCCTGATCGTCACTGGTGGCAACATGAAGTTCCGCCATCTTGCTCTTTTTTTCCATTTGCGTTTAATTAGGTGAAATTTTTCTTCGGTTTTGCCGTTCAGTTTTGTAAAGTTTCTCCATATTAGGTTTGGTCCTCCGGAATTATTACATATGCCACTACTTCCTGTCTTGTCGCCCAGCCTACAGCACAGCATGAAAGCATCAAGGGTATGTGACAAGAATGGTTGTCGGCAAAAATTTGCTGAACTACTAATGCCCGAAAAATGTCATATAATATCTGTTTTTATATCTTTGAGCCTCGTGGTTTTATATGTAATAATGTGCAGTATTCTGGTAATGGAAGACTTTCTTAGGTTGTTTACTCTGGTGATTACTATGCATTTACTAACAGCATGTGATAGACATTTTGACAACGTACATTTCATATGCCTGGTCACTATTAGACTGATATTTTGATAGATTGTGATATAGAATTTATTATGCTGTGCTTTTATTCTCAATTCTGTTGCGTTTGTTTATGGTTTGGTATAATTCATAGCATGTCATTGTTCGGAATCTGTGACGTGAAAACACAAATACAGTGAAATTGCTTTAAAAGGTGGTTTCCATTATTTTTACTCCTCGCACGCTACGTTCCTAACGTAGCGAAGAGGAGTATATGAGATCAGTGTAATATTGAGGACCGACCGACGATTGACCTCTGTTCCTGAAAGAGCCTTCCTGGAAGACCTTCAAATGGCCATATCTGAATAACGGTGCTAGATAGACGCATGGTCACTATGGACCACCCATAGGAAGTCGACCGCCGGGAGTCAAATGGTCACGTGACCGATGACGTCACGTGACCCCAAAAGGTCAAGGTCGTGACCCCATTATCTTTGAGTTGCCATATCTCCGTAACGGTGCCAGATAGACGCATGCGTTGAGGTATAACAAGACAAATGGCAACTAGCATCATCGACCATAATTGGAATTTTTTTTCTCTCATTGCCTAAAATCGGGCAATAATTTATGAAATTTGGGGAGGCATTTTCCAATAACGACCTCGACGCCAGTCATTGTTAGTATAATACTAAACGGGTCTTAATTAGACGCCTGGTCTCTAATACAAGCCGAAAGGAACGAAAAAGATTTTAAAAGAAAATGATGCGCGCGAAGAGTACATTAGATTGGTCACAATTTAATAATATTTCTTGTATATAATGGCATTGTGAACCCCCTGATAATTCGAAACGATCGTCTTAAGAGACGTACGAGCGTAAACTTATCGAGGTATTTTGTCTGGAACTAGAAGGTTTAAATATTTATTATTGACAGATATATTTTTAGGAAAAGATTCAGCTGACGGAAATTTGAGTAGGCCTAGCGTTCACTATACTGATCAGTAGCTTCGTGGCAGGGAGCAGTTAGTTCCCATCAAATTTGAGCTTGTCGAAAATTTTTGTCTGTACAATGCTCGTAGAGTCGTACTCCCTATCTAATTCCCTGGTACAATGCAATGCATAGCACTGGACTGTGTAGAGTACCAACTGCGTAATATGTAAACAAAATGCGTGAAATGTCCGCGGGATTTTTGTTGCAGTTAAAAATAACAATTTTGCTAGTTAAATAGCGAAGAAGTAATACTTGACAGCTGTTATATTTATACGAACGTGTCAAATTGAAGATGCCTCGAGAAATGATAACCCTGCAGCTGGGACAGTGTGGAAATCAAAGTACGCGTCTAATTTTCGACTACGAGCTTGTTCTAAGGAGTGGCACTGAATACCGAAAACAACCAAGGCTGTTTTTGGTAGTTTCGGTAAACCAAGATACCGATAACAACCTAAATACCGAAAACTTTAATTGAATACTGCACTCGGTGTTCTTTTCCGTCTTCAGTTATACGCAAATGTAAGCAAACACGCCCTAAGTCTAACACAGTTTTCCGACTGCCATGTACGGAACTTCATGCACACTAGTGCTGACTCTACATTAGGATTTTCATTTCGATACGATATCGATACAATATTTTTTTGCAAAATACTGCAATATCGATATCGATATTTTAAAGATATTAAATATGTAAATCTTGTACAAGCACCGGAATTAGACGTGAACATTGAGCAAGGCAGTATGCTTCATTTAGATAATACAAATGTGTTTCTAGGTAAACTTATAAAGTTATTTAATACGACTGTAATTAAATTACGACACCTGTTTAAATCATTGCATTTGTAATCTTTCTTCCCAGTCATGCAGTGTAGTGAAGAATCTGGTAAATATTGCCATATTTTTCAATATCACGATAAGACGGCATAGTCAATATTTTTTGACGGTATGATATGATACAATAATATTGATATCGAAAATGATATATTGAGACATCAGTGACTTATGCGCATGTCATTGTGGATGAACAGCAGCAAATTTGAGCAGTTCCATTTTCATTTATTTCTAGGCACACAAACAAGTAGGCTCCACTCACAGGCACTAATGACTCTAACACGCTGCAGGCCACTACATTGGACTTCAGTTGTTAAGCCACTATGTTATTAACTAACTGACGTTATTTTACCACTGTCCAATAATTACTTATTATGTAACTGGTCATGCCGTTTCGCCCATTGTGTCATCAGCACCGCCAGTGCGGTAAACAGGCTCCAGTGTTTGGCATAATTAGCAACTCACCGCTGGTTTCCTACATTCACTCAAATGTGCCAAGCCTCACCCTCTTCTTTCACACGCACGGAAACGCAGGGTGCAGCATGCCGGTGACTCGGCTTTGATTACAGCTGACTGAGCAGATAACACTTGCGGCAAGAGGGTTGGCGAGCAAGAAGAGTCGTGGTGCAACGTTCTCGCCACACCGGGCACAGTCAAGATGCTAGAGCTACTCTGTTTCATAACTGAAACCGTCAATAGAGTGAGCGAGTAGGGTTTAACGTCCCACCCTACACAGTATAGGTCATTTCGGGGATGGCAAACCGTCAATAGAGAGCCTAAAACCGCTGTTTCAATACGGTTCAATATTGCTAAAAAAACCACAGTTTCAGTGACGATTTCGATAACTGTAGCATCACTAGAGATATTATGTATTTTGTGGTACACTGATATGCTAAACAGTGTAGAAGCTTTCAAGTAATTCTTTTCTTTAAAAAGTTTTTTGATGTGTCTGATTGGATGGTTGTGGTCGATCCAGTTTGATAAGTCAACTGAAGTTGCATTTTTGACTTCATATTTTTTAGAATGTACTTCACTAGCATGTGATTAATTAATTGAGTAATATTGATTGCAGTATGTACTTTATAATGTCAATTTTTCATTGTGTTGATTTAATGGGATCTGTTTTTTTTGTTGTAGTTGGTATGGAGTTTTGGAAGCAGCTTTGTGCTGAACATGGCATCAGCTCTGGTAACATGCACTGGCTTAACTTGCAGAACTTGCTATTTCTGTCATTAATTTTTGTTTATATCGTGAAATAAATGTGCTCTCAAAGTGAAGCCAAAGTGGCTTGATTTTATCTTCAATGAACAGTTATCCATCTTAGTAGTCTGTACTAACACAGCCTGTTATTTAGCTGTGCACAATAGTGTTTCCATTATGATGTTGAAAGTCTAAATATAGTAAATGACTGTTGATTTTATGGCTGTATGTTACAGAAGGGATCTTAGAGGATTATGCTACAGAGGGAACTGACAGGAAAGATGTGTTTTTCTACCAGGTTAGAATTTAATGATGTTGGCCATTTGCTCACAAACCATTATTTATCATATTTACAACACTGTTCTGGTGTTCCCTCAGGCGAAAAATGCAAGATTACATTGATGCAGGATGCTGTTTAAATACACTTCGTATCTATATGTCGGTTTGTAAAATAATGTACGAATTGTAGGGGAGATAGACATGGTGCTATTGCAAGATTTTTCTGTGGTGTGAAGTTATGTTTAAGGTCAGAATAGGACATGTATGAAAATAATGTGAACATTTTGTAGTGCACATTTTTGCTGTGACATATGGAGCAGTGTGAAGTTTCTTCAGGAGTATTGAAACAAGGCAGTCGGTGGTGTCCGGTTATCTGACTGGTGCAGTGTAATGTAACTGTTAGGCCGATGATGAACATTATATACCACGAGCCGTGCTGCTTGACCTGGAGCCGCGAGTCATCAACTCAATAATGAACTCGCCATTTGCAAACCTCTATAACCCGGAGAACGTTTACGTGTCAAAAGACGGCGGCGGAGCTGGCAACAACTGGGCGCAGGGCTACTGTCAGGTGCTTAACATCGATAATCTCTGTCATGCCATATTCTGACTGTGCTGTATACTTTGAATTTTTTTGTCAGACAGTTAATGTCATGATTACTGCTATGATCTCTTTTCCTCATCAGGGCTTTGAGCAGTCAACTTAGTCTAATTTGGTGAATGGGCATTGTACAAAGAGTTTGGTAAATCAGTTCTATCACAAAGTAAGCGACTGCCATTTTTACTCAGAAGATTGTGTTTTTTCCTTTATTGCCATATATGATTTTTTAGCGTTGTTACAGTTTCACACTGGCTGAGGTCAGTCGGTTTTGGTGCGGTTTTGGAGAAAAAAGCAATGGTTTCGGGGGAAAAACACTTTTTCAGTCAGTTTCGGTTTTCTGACCAGCACCAAAACCAGCTGCGGATTTTTAGTGATAATGCGCAGACCCGCCGTGCACTTTGTCCCTCACGGCCAGATGCATGCGTCAGATACCTGCTGAACGCAAACTACGTGGGTGTTCAGGCGACGGCGCATTGCTGATGAGGAGAGAGAGAGAAGACAAGACAGACCCACGGTGCTCGCTAATGATTAGTTTAGGGGCATAGACAGACTGCTGGAGAAATGGTTGTTATGGTTTCACGTTTGCCAGTTAGCTGTGGTCGATTGATTTGACTGACGTTACGGGAGAACGGACGGCGTGGCCTTAGGCAAACTTGCATTATTACTGCTCAGACCGAGTGAGCTAAGCGTCCCTCGACCAGACAGAGGTAGGCAGACAAACAGACAGAGACAGAGAGGGAGGTCAAACAACATGTGCAGAAACATGCATGCGGTCGCTCTGGCGATCACGGTGACATGCAGTGACCGACGTCCAGCCTTCGATTAGGCATACAAACAAGTAGGCTCTACTCGCACCTGTTAGTAATTAACTTTGTTCGTGCTGCATGCCAGTCAACAGGACTTCAGTTTGCAACAGTACCGTGTACCAGTGACTGTGTAACTGTGCTCACTGTCGCCGCCGTCGCTCGCCTTTGTTGCAATAAATATTACGTAACAACCGGTCACGCCGTCTCACCCAGCATCACCAGCATCTCTGCTGCCGCTTCACAGTCTGACATTAATTAGCAACTCACGGACGCTCGACTGCTTTCCCACACTCCTTCATTAAGCCTCCCGCTCCCCCTCATACGCTAGATGCAGCGCTGCAGGCGATCTCAGTTTGATCTGTGCGATAACGCTCGCAGCCAGAGAAGCAGGCAAGATGAGTCACTGCACCACAGTCGTTTCGCCGCAGCATGCTGTTTAACGTTCACAGCACAGACACTGGAGTTGCGCCATTTGGAAATCAAAAAATCGAAACTGTCAATTGAGAGCCCAAAACCGCAGTTTTAATTCGATGTTGCTAAAAAAACCACACTTTCAGTGCCAGTTTCGATAACCGTAACAACACTGATCTTTTTTTCACAAAATGTCATGATTATGCTCACGTCTGAACATCCCATAATGTGACACACACAGATTTTTTGCACTAATCGACCATATGATGTAAACTTGATTCGTTTTTTTTGCGTCAACCTGTTTGACTTGCCGACTATTTAATTCTATGCAGTCAGTCAGTCAAAACATATTTTATAGCACTATCTGTTATGAAGGACTTGGTGTATGCAGCAGCAACCATAGTTGTAGCCAAAGTTTTATTCTCAACTGATGAATTACATGGACTGAATGGTGCACTGTCTCGCGTTGTTGTCAGGGAGAAGGTTTATACGAGGAAGTGTTTGACATAATTGATCGTGAAGCCGATGGTAGTGACAGTCTGGAGGGTTTCGTTATCTGTCACTCTATTGCTGGTGGCACTGGCTCGGGCATGGGTTCCTACATTCTCGAGAAACTTAATGACAGGTTCTGTCTGATCCATTTATTTTTCAAAATCTGCGATTTGAAGTTTAATACTGTGCAAGTTTTTTTTGATAGCGGTTGGTATCTCAGATGGCCAAATCTGGCCACGGATTTTATTTATGTGACAAACCTACCAAAAACCCACCCAAAACTTAATCCAGTTTTAGATTTTTGTTCCACTAAAGATGAAATAGTTTGTATATAAATTTGCATTTGATATGGATGGCATTTAGCAATGCTCATATAATAACTTAAAACCTGCAAACCAAAAAAAATCCAAAACCCATCAAGTCCACTAGATTTGGCTTTTTAAATACTGCTGAGTGATACTGCTATGAGTACCACAAATGCCACTGGTGATTTTCATTTAGGGCCGGTTTCTGGATCTTTTAGTTAACTGATCAGTTAGTAAACTGTCTGTTAATTGTAACTCACTACTTGAGTTTGTGTGCGTTTCTGAACAAAACCTTGACTGGCTGTTAGCTAACTGAATGATAAACTATAGTTGCTTAGCAATGATGCGCACAGCGCTAATCACTTCCACCTAGCACAGGTGGGCATCATGTCAACCAGCCCACGAGCCAGCCAACCGATTGCGGATGACCATTTTGTCTATTCATGAATGGATTTTATAGTAACATTTGTAGAGGCAAACGTCTCCTCGAGCGTTTTGAAGGCATTGTTATACGGTAAAATCGTTCTATAGTATCACATTCGTCAGCTAACTGCTTGCAAAATGGTACAAAAGCTGCGTTAAATACGATAATTATGATCAACGGTTGGCTAACTGGCCGATTTCAGCCACTTAAATTTTTGGCCATTATAACTGTTGGTTAGTGCAATGAGAAACGCGAGTTATGCAAATGTGTTGGTTAACACTAACTTGACCAGCCAGTTAAGATCCAGAAACCGGCCCTTAACTAGCCAATTTCTTGAGTTATTCTTACCGTATTCTGCAACAGTTTGACAGCTGTGGGAGTTGAATCATGTGAGTTCATTTTGCCACATGCTGACAGGTTTCCAAAGAAACTGATTCAGACTTACTCCGTGTTTCCAAATCAGGAAGAAATTTCCGACGTTGTTGTCCAGCCGTATAACTCGCTGTTGACATTGAAGCGGTTGACGCAGAACGCTGACTGCGTGGTAAGTCCGAACGGTTGTTTGATTTTATTTCATGTTTTTTAACAGCAACAGGTACCCATCTTGTCAGACTTGTGGGTGCTATGATTATGACATCTGCTAATTTTTACTATGTGGAAAGTAACATGGAAATATGGAGGGGGTCGGCGGACTGAGTTTCGCCAGCCATCATAGATCCAGTATAACCTCGAAGGGGGGGGGTCGAACATTGGTTGGAAAGTTGCAAACTTTGGTGCATCATATCTAAACTGCTCTGTTTATAATCATAACAAGAAAGCCTAGCTAAAGCAAAGGGGAATGTGCGACAGCGGTGCATGTTTGAAGGCCCACTGTGAACAAAATTTCTAAGTTCACCGATCCCAGCAACTGCATTTTGATATGATGCATTTATATACGCCAGATGGCGCCACCATCTCGCGTGGCTGCTGTCGTTCCAGTGGCCAAATGCGAATATTCTCAAGGGTTACCGGTGCCCAAGTTTAATGCCCCCATACTTAGAATTTTTTGAACGCAAGGGGGCAAAACTACGGGGGGGGGTGAAAACTACGTTTAATGCTGAAAGTTTTATACACAGGCTGCCTCAGTCTATCTCTAGCGATTTCAGCACAATTCACTCTTGAAATGTGTGAGAAAAATCGCCAAAAAAAATCTATAAGCACCTTTACTTTGGTGCTCAAGGTCATTGCTTTCGGTGCCAATCAAAAGCCAGTGTAGGACTTCTTATTAATGATTAATAGTAACTTAGGCCATATTTTGCACCGTTTCTGAGATACAGCGGCTTATTGGCTGAAAATCACAAATTTTTCCCACCCTTCTCTCGCTCAGGGTGACCCTTGCGGAATTTATGAAAAAGCTTTACAAATCCACAAACTAGAGTCTTTCAGGCAGCCAACGGTGAAGGTTTGGTGACCCTAGCTTGCACCGTTTTTGGCCGATCCACAGGTGTGACAGACGGACAGACAGACAGAATTGTGGTGGCTAAGACGCACTACAGCAATAGCTGCTGTCGCGCATAAAAATCATAAAAAGGAAGGTTATTTAGGCACTGAAGGTAACTTTTCACAGACAGCATGCTTCTCAGTGTTTGACATACCTGACAATTAGCTTAAACTGTTTTTATCGCATTTTTTTGAGTTTTGTTGCAACTTTGTGTATTTTAACCTATAACAAAAAAAGCCCACCTAACGCAAAGGGGAATGCGCAACAGCAGTGCATGTTTGAAAGCCCAGTGCAAACCTAGCAATGATGTTTCTTTTACACTCGCCAGAAAGCACCAGACGACCAGTCTCGTGCAGCCGTATCTAGTATCTATAGTGTTTTATTTATTTACGCTTGCCAGAGGGCGCTAGACAGCACGACCGGTCTGGCTCGGCCGTATTGGCTTAAAATCGCAAATTTTTCCCTCTCCCCTCTCATTTAGCGGCCTCGAAATTTATGGAAAAGCTTTATGGATTGTGAAACTAGAGTCTTTCAGGCAGCCGATGGTGAAGATTTGGTGATCCTAGCTTGCACCGTTTTGGACTGATCCACCCGTGTGACAGACAAACAGACAGACGGACGGACAGACATAATTGCGATGGCTAAGACACGCTACAGCAGTAGCTGCTGTTTTGCGCATAAAAATGTTTTACTGGGCTGTTATGTTGTTGATATGAAAACAGGTTGTACTGGACAACACTGCATTGCATCGTATTGCCACTGACAGACTACATGTGGAAAATCCAACATTTGCACAGATAAATCATCTGGTTTGTTGAACAGATATTGTTATAAGAACCTTGTTATTACCCTGAGATTTGCTGCGGTATTAGGTAAATGCTGCTTTGAGCCAGATGATACATGCTAGTTCAAATTTCTAGAATCAATACTTGCTAATTCTTCTGAGTTTGTACATTGTCACATAATATGAATGCTTCTGTTAAATTATGCCTCTAAAACGTCTTGATGCCAGCATTCATTCAGTTGTCGAGCAGCGTAATTTGGTTCTGATCGAATAGTGGCAGTTTCTATTGTCTGAGTTACTGTAAGTGACTAAGCGTAGAAAGTAGTACTGTAGAAAGTAGTGGCTCTCTGTCACCATGTTTATGACTGTGTCGCTTGTAGGGTGACTGCCGAAAGCTAGGTTATTTTTGGACTTTTTAATGTGTACTTTTTTGAGGGCCTGGTTTGTGGCATCATGGAAGTTGAGCTATCTTGATGAGCTGTGTAGCAGTTTTAGGCCATCCTTTACCATGGGTGGCGGCCTTTTCTAGTGATGTGTTGTAAGTTATTGAACTTCAGCGTTTCAAAGCTGTTGGCCAAATAACCTCCTCCAGCAATTCTCGATGGTTTACGGTTGAGAAACCTGGGCAGAATAAGTTTAGGGTAACTGCCTCTTGATTTATTTGCATATATAGACAAGCAAAGTACATCACTTGAAAAAAGTGGCCAGTTCAAATGAAAGCATTGAAGCATTGCAGCATTCAAAAAAGTATTAGTAGCAGCATCACAAAAATTGATCAAGGTTCAAGGCACATTTTTATAGTGTGGCATAATGTTGTGAAAGAATCAGAGGTTCCTCGTATGTTTATAGTCGGTTTTGTTGTAATTGCTATTAACAAAGCAATCATTGTTTGCACACAGGTGTCAACAGTGATGTCAGTGTCGACAACTACACTGAGGTATCCCGGCTACATGAACAACGATCTCGTTGGTCTCATTGCGCCGTTGATTCCAACGCCGCGTCTGCACTTCCTGATGACCGGCTACACACCACTCACCACTGACTCACAGGCATGCTGTTAGACTATGCTCTGTACGCAGTTCATGTCTACACCGATTTTAGACTGTCCTGGAATTTGCATAAAAATTTCCAGATGTTGAAAGTCCTGTAATAACACGGTGGTCCTGGTAAGTTCTGGAAAAATGTTGTGGAGGCATGGAATTTTTACCAAGCTTATTTGTGTGTATTCAATTATATACCGGTATGTAAAAGTACTAACTCAGTCCTAGGTCCATTAATGTATTTAAAGACACCTTATGTGATTGATGAAATTAGCCACCATGTTCACCAATTTTGTTGGCTGACTTTATCAGTTAACAAAGCTACTGCTACAAAAATTTACAGTTTTTGTCAGAAAATGCAGCATTTTTTTATGGAAATGCTATAATTTTGGGGGTAATGGAAAGTCCTGAAAAACAATGTTGGCTAGTTGGTATGAACCCTCAGTCCACTATGTCAAAAATGTGTACAGATGAACAGTTGTCATTATCATGAATGTGACCCAAATAATAAACTATTGCTAGACCTGTCCGCATCAGTATCTATTAGCTTTAACGACAGGATGATTTTGTAAGAACAGCAATGTAAGATTTGAATATCTAGTAACTGCAAATGTTCTATAGTGTATTTCTGCAAAAAGACTGATAATGTGCTGTAAGTGAATAGAGTTGTAATTTAGTCATAAAAGGGTGACATTTTAATTGGATTACAGTAATGTAATTTGGCTGTTTGACTGACTTGCCTGAATGACTGACTAATGGCTGGATTGGTCTGTTGATGCATCGATAGATCAATCTATGATTACTGATTAGTAAGAAGTTGTTATAAACAAATATTCTCAGGTGGCAAGCGTACGCAAGACGACAGTTCTTGATGTGATGCGTCGCCTGCTGCAGCCTAAGAACATGATGGTCTCAACGCCCGTGCAACGCCAGGCTAACCATTGCTACATCTCTATACTGAATATCATCCAGGGAGAGGTCGACCCCACACAGGTGTGCAACTCATTCTTTCAAGCTGTCTGCAAAACAGCCTTTTCTAGTATCATTTTTGTTTCAGCAGAATAATCATTGCTTTGCTTTGGTTTGGATTTAATAATCACATACATAGCTACTTACTGATTTTCATGAAGCAAACTTGCTTTTGTCGTGTGCTGTATGATATCCCTGGCCACCAGTCTTCAACAGTGTTACGGTACCTGATGTTGAGCCAAGATTTAATTTCATTAGCTGACAGCTTAAACATATGCATTTTGTCTTGTATCATTTATCATATATCTTGAACCTGGATGCAGTTACAGTGAGTTCTTAAGTAAGTCAAAATTCAAAGTTAGATACCTGGGGCCTAATTTACAAAACATTGTAAAACAATCTTAAAATTGTTGTAAAATCTTTGCAACTTCGTTGTATCTTTGTCATAAATCAACAAGTTACGATGTCGTAAGATTGTCGCAAAAACGTTGTGTCTGAATTTTGGAAGCTGATTTTACAACTTCATAACTCTCTCGCAATTTTGTCGTAACTATGTATTCGCTAAAATTAGCCAGCCAATCAACCGCCGTTAGGCTGACCTCAGCCATGACCTCAACCAATCGCAATGCAGTGTTACTGAGCTGGCGGTGCACTGTGCTGCATGCTGATTGTCTGCTTCCGCTGTTGCCAACGATTACCAATGGAAACAATAACAAGTGAACTGATTTTGTGGCGATTTCACTGCATGGAGTTATCCCAAACGAATTTTATACGTATTACGGCACTGTGAGAATTATATACTAATGAAAAATCAAAATAATTACTCCATCCATGCTTGATGCTGTCTTTCGACAGCTAATGAGCTGTCGTACATTTTGTCATAACTTTGTTGTATGTTTCTCGTAACTTTTTCGTACAATTTTCTTTGTAAATCGCATTCTATCATAAATCTGTCGTAAACCTGCCATATGTTGTAACATTGTCATAAATTTGTCTTACGATGTTTTGTAAATTTGGCTCCTGGTACAGGTACACTTACTTCATGTTATTGTGAACATGTAGACTCCAGCTTATCTGCAGTGGTTTTTTGTGTACAAATAATCCTTGGTTTTGTTTGTGTGCTGGATTGTGTTGGCTAATTCTGTTTTTAAGCTTGTGTTACGTTTTCTGATTGTATAATGTATGTTTTAAATAGGATTCCTTTTTCTTTCTGACTGTTGCATTGTATCCTGCTTAAACTTGTTGTTTTGTCCTTTTCGCACAGCATTTCTTTTTTCTGCAATATGTGAAGATGTTGAATGTGTTGATAGTGATTAAATTGCTATTGCAGTTGATAAATGTTTTGCACTGTGCTGTCGGTTGGTTCAGGTGCACAAGAGCTTGCAGCGGATTCGTGAGCGCAAGTTGGCACAGTTTATACCATGGGGTCCGGCAAGCATACAAGTCGCTCTGTCACGGAAGTCGCCCTACGTTCAGTCAGCACATCGTGTCAGTGGACTTATGTTAGCCAACCACACCAGTATATCCACAGTATGCTTCAGCCATTTTGTTTGTATGTTAAGATTGACATGATATGAGCCACTGGTTAGAATGCTAGCTTTTTATGTCATTGTCCGATTGTCTGCTTTTGAGTTCTAATTTCTGCTTTGGGTACTTTCTTCAGAAATTTACCTTTCCTCGAGGAACTAGAAATATGCAGGTTAAACAACTTTGGCTTTTTTGAAAATCCCTTAGCATGAAAATATTTAACTGTGTAATCCTGAAAACTAAATCTGATGATATGACATCTTGTTTGTTGTGGGTGAAAAATTAGTACGGTAGTTTAAGTGAATAGATTGGTCTGAGAATTGCCAGAAAACATGACTGCGTATTCCCTGCATTATATTTAGTACATGTAGTACTGCAAGAGGTCATAAGATTTAAGTTTAACGCTCCGAAGTAGTCACAAAATCGTTTCTTTCAACTGGGAATTCTGTCGACAGTTTGTCACTCTATTTACTAAAACACACTGCGGGCTGCTATGCACCACAGTATCATCAGTTCATGCCAATCTGCTGCCACTTCAAAGACTGTAAAGCACTTCTGATCATGAGCTATATTTAGCAGTGCTGTAGCAAGGACCTAGGTTACCTGAGTGAGGGCAGTAGTATAATCATGTCTCAAATTGTACATGCTTTGGTTTACTGCTTTTCATTTCATAAGGCTTTGACATATGTCAGTCACTGTTAGCTAGTTTTGCAAGGGACAACACACTGCCTGCTGACCTCTGGAGATGAGCCATCACCCGAGGATATTTTGGGGTGATGCTGTGGTCATCACCATCTATGCATCAGTGATGATCACGGCAAGCATACTTGATTAATTTCCTCAGCATATGTTGCTTGTTGCTTGCTGTGCAGCTGTTTGAGCGCTGTCTGCGTCAGTACGAGAAGCTACGGAAGCGTGAGGCTTTCCTCGACCAGTTCAAGAAGGTTGCAATATTCAAGGACAGTCTGGATGAGTTTGATGCATCACGTGAAGTTCTACAGCAGCTGGTTGATGAATATGCTGCTGCAACGACGCCCGACTATATCAACTGGGGCAGCAGCTCAGCCTCACACCAGCCACAGGTACCTCCATCATTTCACCATCTCGTGTCCTGTCCAGTATACAAATAGTGACTGGCGTTGAGGTCGTCACTGACAATTTTTGACTTGAAGTTTGTAAGATGTTGCCCGAGATCAAAGATTGAGGCAACATTTTACAAAATGAGGGGAACAATTTTTTAATGATGATTGACATGCCAGTCACTGTGTGTTTTGTTATACCTCAAAACCAAACAGTTTTACAAGTCAATAAGTAAACAATTACGAAAAAGCTGTGATGACTTCAGTGTTGCCTGGGCAACAGTGCGCAGGCAGTAGTGCGTATTTGTTAACAACACGTAACGCGATTTCGACCAATCACATGCAGGTATTTTGCGTTGAGGTATATCAATAATATTTGTGTGTAGTGGTGCTGAACGACTGGTAGTTTTAATCGTGGTTAGTCTTATGGTTAAAAATATTAATTGCACCTTAATTAGTGAAAAGCAAAAACAATTTTCTGCAGAAACAAGTTAGTATCTGCACATAATATGTTTGCATGCTAGTTAGCTACTAATAGTGACTTCAGGGTCTAACATTGTTCATGCAACTTCATTTTCAGTTTGCAGTCGTATTCATAGGCTTCGTGCGTAATATCAAAATTTTCACTTAGCAATTTAGCCAAGAGAGCAATATAATGCATAATGCAATAAAAAAAGTTTTGATTCTGATCACTGATCATTTGTTTTAATTGCAGTTATCTTGATGCAAATGTTCAACTTTTTGCAGCTAATTTTTGACATTTTTGGAGTTTTGCCAGGGTTAAAAAGTAAATATTAATAAATAAGATTTATGTAGCACCCTAACATAAGTGCAGATCGTGCTTTTTTCTTAGTCAATGTGCAAGTACTTGATATCTGAGTTGTGATGTGCAGTTGGCCAGCTGTCAGTACCATGTGTAATATATGTAGATTTTTGAATAAACTAATAACTTTAATGTAACGGTATTGTGTGTTGAACAGTAATCTGCATCAAGTGCGTAGTTCCAGGCTGGATGGCTGACGTGCAGTGAAAGAACTGGAAAGATTGTGCTTTACGCAGAACAGTCACAACTGACGTGCCACTTAAAGACTTAAACTGTTATGCATTGTATAGTGGACCGATTTATTTTCTTGCAACTTTGCAAATTTAGTTAAGCATTTTACTGTGTCCATTTAGCAACTGTAGCATTTTATTAATGTCCTTATTGCTGTTTGTGGTCCTTTGCAAGCTGTCCTAAACATGGCACTGGCATTTTTTTTGTCTGTCCAATGCAATGCATAGCATTGGACAGAGTATAAAATCACCTTTCTGTCCGTGCGTCCAACATTTCTTAAGCTATCTTCCTTCCACCTTCCCTTCCCCTTCTCCTTCCCTTTCCACGTCTCATTCTCCTTCCCCTTCCTT
>Ga0209367_1001275_pt1 | contig 30384 bp, 13 predicted proteins | sample WorMetLIZISLAND2_FD_187412 | JGI IMG/M metagenome (GOLD analysis project Ga0209367, IMG submission 187412) | Marine gutless worms symbiont microbial communities from Max Planck institute for Marine Microbiology, Germany - Olavius geniculatus... ...
GAATAAGCGAGCACGCAGTACGCGCTTATACCACTCCAGACAGTGCGGTATCGTACTTAAACAACGCTCAGATCGCATAGACTGCACCGTCGTTTGCATTATGACGCGCGACTGCAGCCGAAAATTGTGTGTGGTTTAACGCTTAACACTGGCGTGGTTTGCATTACTTACAAGAAATTTGAGCTAATGCTCACGAGACGCGCGAAAGCCTATAGCAGTTCCGGTTCAGTAGTTTAGCTGAAAATTGGGGTATTCACGATAAGTTAATATACAAATACCAAATTTTCTATCTGGATCGCATAACGATAGTAGCATGGCGCCACCTTGTAAATGATATAAACTTGTATCGCAGCCCAAAATCGCCAAAAAATCCATAAAACCCCTATTTTGGCGTTTAAGGTCATTCAAGGTCATTGAATTTGGCACCAAAAGAGAGCCAGCGTACGACTTCCTATTAGTAATTAATAGTAACCTAAGCCCTATCTCGCATCGTTACTGAGATACAGCGACTTATTGGCCAAAAATCGCAAATTTTGCCCACCCCTTCTCATTTAGCGCTTTCGTTCGGAGTGACTCCCGACGAATTTATGGAAAGCTTTACGGTTTCTGAAACTAGAGTCTTCCAGGCATCCGAAAGTAAAGATTTCGTAATCTTAGCTTGCATCGTTTTTGTGACAGACAGACGGACAGACAGACAGAATTGCGATGGCTAAGACTCGCTGAAAACAGTAGCTGCTTTCGCGCGTAAAAAGTGAAATAATATAAATAATATAATCGTAGTTTTCTTCTAGTTGTGCATTGATTTCCCGCAGACGTGCTGACACGTCGCACTGAAGCAGATGCGGTTTCCAGGCATAATTCTAACTGCAACGACTCGATCTGCTGCATGCCCCGCGAGGCACAGCAGGCTCTTTAACAGATTCTAGCAGACAGACTCTAGTCACTCTATTCTGCTCACAGCGAAAGCACCGCCAGTGACACCAATCAGCCATCAGCGCCCGTGGCGCACTGCTTTGATGAGGCGCTGAACGCATCTGCTAAATGCGCGTCAGTCGCTCACTCTAGCTGTCGGCTTTCTTGTAGCATTATCACTGCTACCCCGGGCAGAATCTGTCACCGCGAACGATTATGTAAAAATACTGGTTCGTGTAAAGGCGCGTACGCAACCGAACTAACACGGTTAGACGGTGCCTACTGTAATGCATTTCTGCTTGCCCATTGGTCAGTTCGTCGAAAACTAAACCACGTCAGTTCAGTTCAGTTCAGCTACGTCGCTCTGTAACGCGCTTTAAAAGTAGACTTACCACAGTACTGTACGACGGAAACAGTTCTGGACTGGTTTTGTAAGCGTTATGACGAGTACTTTGATGCCAACGAATGTCGGCATCGTCACGCCGACTTCTGAATTATTCAACGTACCGTCTCGTCTAGGCTCGACCTCTCGTCCATTACCCCGCAGCTGCAGCAGCAACATCTTTCACTCGCAGCCGTCGTCGGTCGGTCTTTCGACCTGTGGATGATGTCCGCATATATCGTGACCGAAAACGTCGCAGACAGCCATCGGTTTGCTACATAATGCATGGCGACAGCGGCGAACATGACGCGCGTGTGTCAGGCGTCCGTCGGCACCAGTGGTTCCTGAATTACACTTGATAATCGCATAATAGACGATATATGTTCAAACACTACATCGACGTTCATGGCGGTATTAATAACGCCGCCTTGTTTCCACAACGCGCAGTAGGCCTACACATCCTATGACAATTTAAAATGCGTCGGTATTGTTTTAAAATAACCGTAACAAATTAACAAAATTAACAAATTAACAAATTAATAAAATAACTGTAATTTTAAGCGATTTAAATAATTTTTTTACACCACGTTAAGCACTCCATAATGCACTGTGTTTGCAAGAAAAACATTCTTGTGTAGTGTTACAATCGCATAAATATTGGTAACGTAAGGTGGTAAAATCATTCCAGTTTCAAGTCCATCCCCCTTATCCAAAAAGTCACACGACCATCAAAATCGATTTAAATTATTTTGCTAGTCATCGTTATCGGTGGCGCCATTTTTATGACCCACAGTATGTAGCCTATGATATGTAAAAAATCGGCATTTTGCCGCATTTGAATAGCGGCCAAATGACAATGGCTCAAAAAACTTTATCGGCTTTGGCTTCATCTATGGTACGCTTATCATGTACGCAACTGACAAATAACACGTGACGTGATCTGAATGATTTGATATGATTGATATGACTGTTTATATTTAGCCTAGTTTCCGTTTCTTGCTTGTTGTCTGTTTTTGTTTTTTTTTCTTTGCTGTCATTGAATGACGAATAAAGTTGTATATATATAATAATTAGCAATCTCACCATTAAAAGGCTAGACACACATGGCTCATTACGAAACTCTTCTTTTCGTGCGACTGTGGCGCCAGGCAGAATTAATTGCTTCTGATCCTAAGCGAAATTGCGGTGCGTAATTAACTGCGCCTTTAATCTTTAGTCATTTCACGAGTCTTGCGAACGACGACGCTGCTTGGTAGCAGGTGCAGAAACTAAAAATTCAAAAGACTTATGAAAGAGACATCATGGGGTGTTTTGAACTTTGTTCTGCTATAGATGTTACTGAAGACATGCGCCAGTCGCTGGTGACCGGCGCAGTGCTCAGTCAGCTGCGCGTGCTACAGTAGTTGTGTTTCGGCAACTGACTGACTTCGTTGTCCGGAACTGACGGCAAGCGCACCGGCGTGGCAGGCAACACCTCTGGGGCTGGTGTCTTCTGAAAAAGTCGCTGGTCTCTACAGTGCTATTGATCTTGTCTGCGCTAGTTGGAGTGTAGACAGCGATAAGTTCATCTGTCGCTGTGCACGCGGAGGCACCGTGCAGCGACCACCGCGGTACCTAATTTTACCGCGTACCACCGACGAATATTGCATCAATGTCGGGGCTGGCGCGATCGCAGAAACAACGACGAAATCGCATCTGCATTCAGGTCGCCGGTGACGACCTCAAGGTTGCGCCGAATTTACCGTCGTCTAGGAAACAAAGCTGCTAACAGCCTAGGCTACTTGAACGTACAGTAAATCGCACCATTATCCGTGACTCAAATGCGCATTTACCATTACCTCTGATATAAAATGTTAACTAGATTTAATCTTTATAGACTAGACGCAATACTAGAACGCAATTGGACTAAATTTATGTAAATTGACCATACTAAAATTGCATGTCAATGTGCAATCAAAAACGAAGTAAGCACAGTTGTTTAAAGTTATCTTTAATTCGAAACCCAAAACGAATTGCCACTTTTGACTTAGTTGCCGAATTTCGCTGACCTTCTGTTCTTTCGGCCTGCGCACCGTTATAAAATTGATATTTCACAACAAGTGTACAACATAAGATGACATATGCACGCAATAGTATTTTGTCAAACTATTTCTCTTTCTTTACGGTATACAGTGGAGCGTAAATTTCAAGCAAACGGCAGACAGTGCTTGCGTCTTGCATTTGCAAACATCAGTCGAACAGTCAACGACAGCCACCGAAGAAAGCAAGGTTGCGTAACTTGCGTATTGCGTACGTTAAGCCATTTCCTGCTGTCGTCGGTCTCGGCCTTTCTTTGGCGTGCGGCGTAGTGCGTTTTGTGGTCACTATGCGACGAAGCGTTAGGACGTATAGTGGATGACTTTACATGCTGTAACGCCGCTCCTCGCGATCGCCAAGGGAAAACGCATCGGCGCTCTGTCATTTGCCACTGCCGGTGTCCAATTATAGGATCGCCTTCCTCCCCAGAAAAGTCTCCCCCGGCTGACAAATCACCGGCAAAAATTCCGGGCGGCCGCCGGACGGGGCGAATTTTTGCCTGTGATTTGTCGGCCGGGGGAGACTTTTCTGGAAAGGAGCGATCTTATAATGTGGATACTTTTTAAGGGGCCGGCGATATTTTAATAAGGGGAAGACATATTAAATCCGTGATTATCTCTCCCGGAAAGATGTTTCATACGGGAGACATTATAAGTGACACCGGCTTCGCTCACAACAAGTGCCCGCACCGATATCTCCACGACGACCCATATAACTGCTGTATAAATGTATATTGCTTTTTGGTCCGCTCGCGGCGTGCGGCCGGCGAGAACCATTAGGACCGTCCATTAGTGCAGTTATCGCGTCTGCGTATTTGCCGATGTCTTTCTTGTTCGCCGCCCATTAATATGGACAGGAAACCACGAACGCGTCTTTTATCTGCTTGTACGTGCATTATACAGTGACCCGAAAACAAGATGCTACTATTATGATAATATTGACAATAATAGCACTGTTGGCCTTATATATAAAGATTCCAATTGAAATTCCGTTTTAAACTAGCCTATTGCTTGACGCCATCACTCTCCTGGCAGAAAACCCGCGCAAATATCAGCATAAGAGAAACATGGCGGACATTTCTGTCGCTAACAGTATGGATCAGTAAAGGTTTATTTTTATTCAAATTTTCAAATTTTTGCGGCGAACTCCGAAAAACACATGCATTTCAAAACCGATTACGCCGTAACCGTTCAAGGTCATCCTGATCGTTGATACGGTAGTGATTACTACCACACCAAACATTAAATTTGTCCGATATGGTTACGGAGCAGTTCTTCAACCGCAAATCACACCACAGATCACAAGAGTCGCACTACGCAGGGGAGAAGGATTTGTGGTTGAAGCAATATATTTTTAGAACAAAGAATATAGCCTAAAGCATGCAAAAGTCATGTCAATTTTTATGTTGTAGAACATCGATCTTTGCTTCCTTCTTTACGTTATAGGCCATTACCAGTACTAGTTTTAACGCCATGCCAGCCTTGTGGATGCTAACGGCTTTCATAAACAGCTTGTCCACAGTAATAGAGTACTTGTCCGATAATTAAGCCTACCGCACTGCCAATGACGTCCCACCAACGATGGCGCTGTAGTGTAGTCACTGCTGCTGCAGCTGCGGTACCCTGCTTAGTATGTATGTAGCGTCAAATTGCAGAGTGGGATTAGATTGGTCAGCACCGATGACCTTCTGTCGCCGGACCTTGCTACAGACCAGGGACTACTCGATAATAGCTAGAATAAAGGTCTCCTTGCTACAGACCCATGCAGTCGGTCGGTCGGTCGGTCAGTCACTTGTTTGCACAGTCGACCATGCAGGCGCCTGCATCCGTATTTCCCGAGAGTTGCCACCGAGCTCGTTTGACTGCGCTCTGGGCAGTCACTGTCACAGGACGCTGGCTTAGAAGGCAACGTCAACAACAATTGCGGTTTGGCCACATCAGTCTGTTGAACTGCCTACATACAGGCTTATATGTGCATTACGTCGTCATATTTATTCAGCGTCCGTCGTATCAAATCTATGTAATATGAGGTCGAATATCGCTAACAAAATAACAATAACAATTAATATTACATTATTTTATTAATTGGTAGCATTCGAATTGTCTCTCTTAAGATGTGCAAAACCATAATGAGACCAAAACTACAAATTAAAAATCAAACTCTAGAGTAACTGTGAAGTTTTGTGCTTCATCAAAATGACAGAAAGTTTCGCTGATCAAAATGGCTTATAGCTGCTGCAGCATAAGAACAGAAATGGGTTGACAGAGAAAAACAAGAAATTTGAGCTAATGCTCCCGAGACGCGCGAAAGCCTACAGTAGTTCCGGTTCAGTAGTTTAGCTGAAAACTGGGATGTTCACGCTATGTTAATATACAAATACCAAATTCTCTATCTGGATCGCATAACGATAGTAGCGTGGTGCCACCTTGTGAATGATATAGACTTGTGCCGCAGCCCGAAATCGCCAAAAAATCCATAAAGCCCCTTATTTTGGCGTTCAAGGTCATTCAAGGTCATTAAATTCGGCGCCAATCGAGAACCAGTGTACGACTTTCTATTAGTGATCAATAGTATCCTAGGCCCTATCTCGTACCGTTACTGAGATACAGTGACTTATTGGCCAACAATCGCAAATTTTGCCCACCCTCCTCTCATTTAGCGCCTTCGTTCGAGGTGGCCGCCTTTTAATTTATGGAAAAGCTTTACGGTTCCTGAAACTACAGTCTTTCAGGCAGCCGACGGTAAATATTTGGTAATCCTAGCTTTCACCGTTTTTGACTGATCTACACGTGTGATGGACAGACAGACGGACAGACAGAATTGCGATGGCTAAGACGAGCTTAAAGCAGTAACTGCTTTCGCGCGTTAAAACGTTTCGCGGAGATTTACAGACGCTGAACGACCACCCGCAATGTTTGCATGACGTGGGTGGTTGATTAGCTGGGAAGTTCGGATGATGTCATGAGTATCAAATTATCAAATGTCCGCGGCTAAAAAATGCAGGTGACTTTGAGGTACGTATAGCGTACTTGTAGACTTTTCTGTTAGCCACACCTGAGCAGCTGCCGCACTAACAGCAAAGTGAGATAAAAAAAAAAGATTATTATTACTACTATTATTAGTATTTTATCTCCGAATAGGGCCTATACTTCACTTCCGACGGAAGAAAACAAAACAAAGCGGCTTTAACAGCACTAAACGCAATGGTTGAATTGTCATCATCAATATGACGTTTAGTGTGAAAGTTGACGACACGTAATCGTTTTAAATGCGTCATCAGCGGCGTTCATTGATACGCTACTCAAAACTGTACGGAATCTCGCCTAATTGTTTCCTGATGCTATATGCAGCGTGCAGCAGCGTCGTCGGTAGTGTACCGGGAATCTCGTTCGTTTCAATTTTCCAGTGACAGGCAGCGCTGGCTGTCACTGGACAATTGAAATGAACGATATGCACTGCAGTATAGGCCCGCGTGGCCTCGCATTATACACGGCATATAGCTTTTGGTAATTTGACAGCATTGGCCGATCACTATCAACGGAGATTTAAAGCTAGCATACAGCCTATAGGCTAGTGAAGTAAAATGGACACACGTGTCTCAGCTGCAGAGCATAACAGCTCATTTCGCGTTGTCTGTCTCCATCGTCATTGTCATTCGATGTCAGTAGGTTCCTAATAGCATTTCATTTCGTGTTCTAGCATTAGTCTTTACCGGGTGGAGTTACACTGCAGCAACAAGCAACTTATGCATCGCTATTGTACTTCGTCTGTATGCGTCTTGTCTGCATAACAAACGTTCAGTGTCATTACTGCTATAGTTTTACATTTACAATGTCCATCTAACACTGCTACATAGTTTGCGATGTACCAGGTTAAACACAGTTCTCGGCGGCGTCGGCCTATATAGGCCTGCAAACGCATAGCGTGGCTGGTCGTCTCGTGTTCTAGTGTCCGTTTCATCTGTTGCTTATTACCGAGAAGCTTTAGCCTATTTGCGGCATCCAGTCCTGACGGAAGACGAATGTCCGATACGCGTGCAGACATCGCATGCATGGACGGCCAGGTATAATGCGCACATGCGGTCGCATCATCACGCCACGTTCACTGATGCGGCTAAATCGATGGAAGCAAGCCCCAGCTGCTGCTGCTGCTGCTGCTGCTGCGGCTATACGAGAGATCTAACGAACCCGCCGGTCGGCTGCTAATGACTTTCTGCGTTTCAGCATCAGTCGACCGAGACATTGCACCGCAGTCGTCGTGACGTCATAGACTTACATCTGCAGTCATCTTCTATCAATGGACCTGTAGGCCCTATAGTGGCCGAACTACAAATATTACAGTGTCGCATTGTCGCATGTCATCAATTCAACGCCGTACAAGTTGCCCGGCCGTGCATGGCTAACTTTCAACAGTCCGCACTCACGTCCGGCCGTTATACTGAGTGATCAATCAGTTCGCTTGACAAACATTTGTAGGCCTAGGCGTTTGTTAGAATTCGGTTTTGCGACACAAGATAACTTAGTTGTCATAATTCGGGATATTTTTGATAATATTAACAATAGTAATCGAATGCAATGCACTGTGCAACGAAATAAAAAATTTATCTAAATAACGTGGTCTATATCTTGTTTTTATTTTATGGTTTATACACGTACACAGAATTGACGACGAATGCCTAAAGCAAAGTTTACGATCGACAGCGGCTAACAGTTTTCTAACATCTTATTTTCCAGCGACTATTTCAAATGTTTTCGCTCATCTACAATGAGATTCAGACATAAATATTTTCCAAAGTAACAGACCTACGAAAAAATAAGTTTAATACTAAAAAATGAAAGTCAGTTAAAACTGTTGAAATACGTCGTACAATTTTAAGACATTTGATTTCATATAGAAACTATATATGCCATCAAAACTTAAGACGTTTATTGGAAAGCAGAAAAACCATAAATCAACTCAGCATATTTTAAGAAAAAATACGGTGGGCCTATAACAGCATTAATAGTCTGAACGCTATAATCTACGTTCTTTGAGTATTATTGTGTCTATGTTACATTGTGTTGCGTCTGTACGTTCGACGATGAGGCTATAATTGCAAACAATTTGTGGTTAGCACTTGAAATTTCAACCTAGACTGAATTTGCGATTTGTCTGACAAATGAGGACCCGCTGCATGTCTCCCGCTAAAGCGTTCTGTAGTCAAAAATGTAACAGTTCGCTATGCCACAGCAATAAATTAAAAAATAAGTAGCAAATAAATTGAAGGTTAACAGAGCACAAGAAGAAGAAGCGCTGAGTAGGCGTACTGTGTCTGTTGAGTGTGGAGATGGCTGCGGCGAGTAAAAGCCACGCGACGGCAGTTCGTCCCCAGCAGCAGCAGCAGCAGCAGCAACAACAGCCGAAGCAGCGTTCAGCTCGTCGTCCCACGGTAGTCGACATTGTCATATCTGTCGCGCATCTGACGCCGGTCGCACCGGCACTCCCGTTGTGACCGTTCGACGCTATAGGTGCTTTCGCTGCTCGGTGCAAGCGAGCAGCGCCGCGCGACGCCTCCGTCCAGCGGAGATGCCGTGACACGGTAGGCGCAGGCTAGCTTTGTACTTGAAATGACAATCTGGAAACGTGCACGAGTATAATGGGCGATAGGACCCAGATAACGTGTAAAATGCAAAAAAAACATTTGCAAGAATATTGCGAAACATTTTAGCAGTATGCGCACGACTTTTAGAAAAAAGTAGTCACAAATGAAATGAATCATTTTCAAAATTTTAGCAGCAATTTTTTGCCCACAGAATGTGGCTGTTTACAACAAGAAGGCCAGCTGTCGCTAAAGTACGTGGGCCGACCATACCGCCTTTATCCGAAAGCCAGCGACCGACTTTCGGTCGCAAAAAGAGAGCAACTTTCCAGAGTGACTACAGTCTCATATACGCTATGATGATGCTGCTATATCAAACGCCATAACCAACGCAAAAAACACACTAGGGTAATTTAACGCACGTGGTTGATTGGCTGCAGGCAGCAATTTGCATTCAAAATTGTGGCCAATCCGCTGCAAACCGCTGCACAGAGAGACATAGTTATTATTAACAACCCATAAGAACTTGTCATCGTCCTATCCAACGGTACCATAGCCGACCCCCTGCGACGTACGGTTTAGCCACAATCCTTGCGTTACAGGCAACGACGACAAACAGGCGACGACACGCGGACAACAAATCGTGGCAAAAATTGGCCAAAAGTGTTTTAGTAGTTATCCGACCGTAAACGTTTTAATTACTTTTTAAGTTTAAACTGTCTGTGATTTGCTTCAAGATGTTTGCAAACGTTCTCGAGTGTAAAACATTCAGCAACTTGTTTTGGAGTTATGTAGAATTTAAAAAAAAAAACAACATTTATGCAATTTTTATGTTTTGCATGTAACTACGACCGACGTATCTGATGAATGTAAAACACGGCTACTCTACTGAACTCGCCCCAATCGCCTTATGTTGGCGTTGGCGGCTTGACTTAATGGCAGCAAATCCGCAGCAACAGAGCAAAACAAGTCAGCAGTCACAGACCACGCCATCTCTCTCAACCACGTCATAGACTGGGACCACGCGAAGGTGATCAACAGAAAAAGCAACAGAATGGACCGGTGAATCAGGGAAGCGATACACATTAGAAAAAAACAAGACAAGTCGATGAACCGAGACGAGGGGTCCTACCAACTTCCACACATCTATGACTACTTACTGTCCGCCGCAGCTACACCTGGTGGACAGTCGTTCGGACGAAGGCAGCATCGGTTGCCGAAACGTCAACAAAACAATAATAAAAAATTGTAATTTGATAAATTTATTGTAACTTATTATGTTTCGTTTCAACATATGAATCTATTTAAAGACACTGAAACAGAAGTGTTTTGGGGTGACCTCACAAAAGCCGCTGCAGCCATTGTTTGCTTAGGTAGATATAACCAAAATTTAACAGTTTAATTGCCAATAAATGAAACATTATTGGTGTAAAACTTTGTTAGAATCAACTGTTGTTTGTTGGAGTTATGCAAATGTAAATTAACAGAGAAGTTTACTTGCGTAACGCCGTATTGGTAACGGATACATTTTGTTATCAATATGCAACATTTAATAACTTTGGTAAAAATAAGATTTTTTGATGAAATTTGGTAATCTCTTCAGAAATTTATTAGGAATTAAGTGTATGAAACTATATTCAGATCCATTCAGATTTGACAATTTTGTTGTACGATGTCTAGGGGATTAGTTTTTTTTACCGAACACAGTGTATAAATTTCGCATATTTCGACACATCATTTGACATCTTCTTTGAGTGTTTCGAAATTGCACAAAAATTTGCCATGAAGCTGCAACACGATTGGCGATCGATAGCGTGCATTACGGTGCCACGTTTTCCATTCCCACGTTTTTAGTCGCCACGTAGATAGACTTGTGGATAGATCCCCGCTGCACCAAGTAATCTCGGCACCTACGGTCAAGGCAGACGCTCTGCGGATGGTGGCCGTGGCGGCTATGCATTGCTCGGTCGATCGTTGCGACGCGCGTCTGCCGGGCGCCGTATCGCGACGCCGTCGCAACAATTTCTCCTCCGCCACTGTTCACGCGAGCTGCTGCTGCTGCTGCCGCTGCCGTTTCATGGGAGCGAAACGATTCAGCCGCGATCAGGAATGTGATACGGCGTACGAACTGACCGTCGCCCAGCCAATCTGACCTCAACCCGCACACAAATTCCGCGGGTAGTTTGTCTTTCTGCGGTCGTTTTCTGATCAAATTTCTTTATTTTATGGGCTGATCGTAGTCGAATTTGTCCTGGTATAGTTAGTTACCAGAACTGCAACGCCTATGCTCTTTAGCCCTCCCCTCGTCTTCCAGACGTGTTTGAACAAATTAACGAAATGCATAATTACCCCAGTCTGCATTTAAGCGAACATCTCTGCGTCGCTCGAAGAGCGTGAAACAGGCTGGAAGCAAAGACGTCGAAAGCTACAGCGAGGTCCGGGAAAACATTTTAGCGATGGTGTACTTTATATTTCTTGAGCGACAGTGGGGCCCCCAACGTCGCGGGGCTCGGGGTAAATTTCCCCCCCCTCGACGGGCCTGGGGTGCTGTACGCCGCTGTCGTGCATCTAATCTGTGAAGAATGAGCTCATATCGAGCTTTTCCTCCAAAACGGCAACTTTGCAAAAATATTCCCGCAGGGCACGCTTTTTACGAATTGATGCGGCGACGAAGAGCCAGTAATGCGACTGTGACAACAGAGCGGCGCCGATGTCGGCTAGAACGACGGACACACGACACGGCGACAGCCAGCTACGAACGCATAGCGCGCGCATAATGGCCATGAATTGTTAATAACGTCGCAGTGCTCAGCCGACACGACGAATGTACCGTACTGAGTCAGTCTAGTCTGTGAGCAGTGGCGACGACAGCGCAACGAAGTAAAGTACGGCCTCATATCTAATGCCAGTGATGAGAGCATTGTAAAAGCAGGCACCTGCCTGCCAGCATTATGCACGACCATCACTCGACGAGTTGGCTAACAGTTTTAACCCGCACTGTGAAAAATATGCCGAGAAAACTTAGAGAAGACAGAGTTTTGGTGTGCGATGCGTTATGATAATCGGTTTTTAGGGTTTTATGTCTTTGTTTACTGTAACCAACTACGCATTAAAGATTTTTTTGAGTATGCGCTACGTAAATTTACACTTTACTGTAGTCTGCATTTGTAACGCGCCATGTGTCAAAACAGAAGTTCTAATCATAGGCGCGGATGGTAACAGTTAGTCGATGGCGGTGTTGCCGGAGAAACTTCTTACATACTTACAGGCAATTAAATTCTGCAGCTCTTCGTGAAAATTATCTTAAGAGATAAGAAGTAATACCAGTATACAAGCATATCTGTACTAATGTTACAGCAATAACTATAACCAAAATTGTGCTTAAGATTTTTTTTCAAGACAAGGCAGCTACACAAACAGCGTCAAATGGATAAGTTACAAATTTCTTTGTTGCACGTGTGCCAAAATTCTAAAAATCGGCTCACGCCAAAACTATATAGCGAAGACAAAGTGGCCGTTTTCGAGACAGTGTGCAGAAACCAATACAGCATCCGGATTAGTGGTTGCGCGGCTCATTTCTAAACTCGACCAAGACGTCAGTAATGCTGTCTGTATCCGGCTATCTATGACTCGCGGCACTCATTCTTCAAGCATTCACTATTGCCGATATATCATCAATCATGCAGCCTGATACCTATAACTGTCGCCTGCCGAAACGTGCTTACTTTTCTTGTTCCAGTGTTCCGCAGCGTTAACAGCGTAGGTCGCGCGCGTCATTGTGTCAGCTGTAGAGGCCGCTAATCCCCGGGAAGTGTGTTCGCATCACGGCAAATCCACTCTAGACTTTTTGTGTACAACTGACGTCAGTACTCGGCTGCATTAATAATAATAATAATAATAATATAGAAATTGAAACGTGCTGCACTCGAGTAAATACCGCTGAATACCAGTGTATAAACATGCAGTAGTTTACCCAGAAAATTCTTCCACGAGATCAATTATAAGAGAAGACGTCCGCAGCAAAATACCGATAATATCTAGCCGCCAGCGGATTGGAAATAGAAATAAAATGCATTTAAATATTTATTCACACTTTATTTAACTATAGGTCTGGCGAATTGTAAGTTTGATGGGTAGACATAAGAACGTTTCTGAAAAAAAATTAGCGAGGATATAATCATTCATAGCTTATACTTTTTTCAAAAAAAACTTTTATTAAAACACGACTTAAACTATGTGTGCGTGCATATACTTTGAACATAAGTTTGTGCTGCAAATTAATGCAAAATTCGTAAACGACGAATCAACATTCATCATACATACTCAATGCAAATTATGCAAGTAATAATTTTTAACACCTTCTTATTGAGCAATATAGGCCTACGTGTAACTGCTGCAAAGTGTAGTCACACAGTTCAACTTCTGATTTTTCCAAGGTAGTGCAGTAACATATTTAAAGTGAGTTAATATATTTTTTTTCGGTTTATGCAGTTCATCAGTGATTATGCAGTGAACGAACTACACGTACACTAACTGGTTTATATTTGCGGAAGTTTTCGTCAAATTAAAACTGTTCCCATAATTAGTTTTATAAACTGTTGTGTATGGAACTATTAACGAAGAAGATCATTGATGCTGTGACGTTATCGATGAGTAATCACGTGACGCCATGCAGGCGAGTGAGTGACGTCATCTCAGTCGATGTCGTCTTCGTTTTTGAGCAGTCCAAGCTTTCGTCCGCACCACTGGAACTTGTCCTTGACCTCCTCCTGCATGAGGTTAAAGCACATGGCGAGAAGCGAGAGACCGAGGGCGAGCCAGAGAGCGCAGATGACCAGCTTCTCGCCGGACGCCCATTCTTTCATGCCCGTCCCCGGCACGATGTCGCCGAACCCGATCGTCGACAGCGTCACGAAACAGAAGTACGACCCGGTCAGGTAGTCCCAGTCCTCCCAGACCGTAAACAACATCGACCCGGCGAAGATGTAGCTGGCGATTATGATGAGACAGATCGATATCGGAACCGTCACTTTGATCTGCAGACAACCAAACACCAATATCTTACTTCACAATCCACAGCAGTCAGACATCCTGCAGATTTAATAAAACGAAAACAGTTTCTCTTCTTGTAGTTGCAATAATTACAAACAGAAAAACTGTATATTAATTTTTCAGTTAGTTTAGATCAAAACCAAAATTAACGTGTGCGATAATAAGCCTATATTCACAGTTTTAGTTGTAGGTCTATTTGTAAGGCCGTTGTCTACGCTGTAAGGCAGCATCTCGTGTAGTCGTTTACTTTGATAAACGTGTAATTTTTGTTTAGATTGCATTGTGATGGCGCCACTGTCAAATAAACCGTCGTCTAACATTAACCGAAACAGTAACGTAATTAAACTGAACTAATCTGAACCGAACTGACGCGGTTTAGTTTTTGACGAACAATGGGCGAGTATGGCAAACCCACTGGTCATTGATTGACTCGTACGTGCGCATAGTCACACAGTCACCGACGCCATCATCAGATGGTGCCTACTGTAGTGCATTGATGCTTGCCCATTGGCCAGTTCGTCAAAAACGAAACCGTGCCAGTTCAGTTCAGCTACGTCGCTCTGTACGCGTCTTTAAACGGTATACAGACAAGCTGCTGACCTCTTCCTGTTTGGCGTCGAGCGTGTTGAGTAGACCGATATCATCGATATCCAGCACGAGGTTGTCCAACGTGCGATGATCGTTCACGTTCGACTCAGCGGCATTCAGTCTGTTTTCAATTTTTTTTTCCGCATCAATCATTTCTTCTTCTTTTCGGTTTTCTTCATTCGTCGCGTTTTCCGACATCGCGTCTACCTCGTTATCGGCTACAATTTCCGGCTCCGGTTGTAATCGTAAATCGACTTCGTGCACGTCGACTGCCTTATCATCGCAAGACGTTGCAGTGTCCACCATTCGCCGTTGCCGCGTCCCAGCACCCATGGACCGCCATCGGCGATCAAACGGCGATGTTTTCTTTCGACTATTACTGTGCGCTTCCGGTAGTTGAATTCGCCTGAAGATCGCAGCCGGTTCGTGCGTTTTGCTAGTCGGCCTCAAGTACTCGTCAGTGACTTCGCTTCTATCAGGCGTTTGAGTCGCTACAGTAATCGTGGTGGCTAGTGACGCGTGGTCGTCGGCGGTCGCTGCGTCTGGACGTTCATCGTTGAATGACGTCACCAGCTCGTCATTTCCAGCGTATGACGTCATGCAATCGTCTGACGCAGAAATCTCGTCGGCAGAAGTTCGCTCAGACGTTAACGCGTCAGTTCTTTCATTATCATCATCATTCACCGTTGCTGCTTTAGCGTTGTTCTGGACGTCGTCATCTGCCACGTTTTCTTGCTTCTGATCAACGTCCTCGACATCTACCGTAGCATCATGTGAATTACTTTCACTCGGAGCAACGGTGCTATTTTTCAGAGCTTCACAATTACCATCTATTTTTTCGTCAACACCATGCTGTGAATTACCGGCGCTCAAAGTGACGATGTTGTTCTCTTTCAGAGCATCGCTATTAGTATCTACTTTGTCTTCAGCAGTATCTTGGAAGTTATTTTCGTTCGGACTAACGGCGCTATCGGTTGCAGCATCAGCAGCAACATCACGGGAGTTAATTTCAATCGGAGCATCACAGTCACTGTCAGCGCTTGCAGCAGTTGAACCCAGGTCCCTGTGGTCAAGCTCGTAGTCCGAGGCGAAGAGAGGGTCCGCGGCAGACGAATCGTTCACAGCGACGACGCCGCCATTCACCTTGACCGATGACGTCGCCGACTGGTCACCGATGACTGCCGGGCACAGTATAGACTCGTCCAAGTCGCCGAAGGCTCGGTTGTACTGTGCCGCTAGGACCACGTGGTGCGTCTTGCGAGGACCGGCGGCACCTCGGCGTCCAGCTGAAGTCACTGTGACGTCATCGTCGTCGTCGTTGCCGCAACACACTCGCAGACCGTATTGACGTCGATAGATGCACAGCCCGCAACAGATCTGCACAGAAACATCCACCAACTGACACTTTTGTACCAACTAAGAACGACAGACAGATCGCGAAATAACAATAGTTGGAAAATACAAAGCGCTGGCATTGACAAATCTGCATTTTCCAGCCCTGCGATTTGATCCGCCATTTTCTGGCTATGCGTTTTAGTCAACGCCCACAAGATCACACGCAGAGGCTTAACGCAGACGTGTCTGTGTAAAACAGCAAGGTATAAACACACTTAAATAGGAAACAAACCGATCGACCTCTCTAGAGATAAATGGCAGAAGAACCTCTCAACTGTTTCCTAAAAATATCAGTATTTATCGAAAAAACGTCTTTAGTGTTGACTATACCGATACGTTTACAGCACTATACTAAATGTACCAAAACAAATATAAACAATAAAAATGAAATTAAAAATATTTTTTGTTGTTTTGCGTTCATTGCTATAGTTGTGTTTTATTGCCGTAATTGTTTTTTTCTTGTGCTGGCTATTGCCTACTGCCATTAACACGGGCGTGGGAGCCGGGAGCGAGGGAAGCAGCCGCCCCCCCCAGATTGGGGCAAAACGCGGTGAAAAATTCGAACAAAACGGCAAAAAATTCGGGCAAAAAAGAAAAATAGAAGTTGAAAATATATTTTAAAAATGCGGCACAGAGAAAGCCAAAAAATTGTTCAACATATATACGCGGTACTGCAACCGCGTGCGCAGGTTTCCTTGAAGAGGGGTTCGAGACCTGGATTGTTGAAATCTACGTTTAATACTAAAAATTTTATATGCAGGTTATTCTGGTTTAACTCTAGTGATATCGGCGCAATTCACTCTTGAAGTGGGAGTCACAGCCCGAAATCGCAAAAAACGAAAGTCAATAAAAGCTTTATTTTGCTGTTCAAGGTCATCCAAGGTCAATGCTTTTGGTACCAAACAAAAGCGCGTGTACGACTTCCTATTAGCGATTAATATTAATATTGGCCTTATCTAACACCGTTTTTACGCACAAAAGCAGCTACTGCTTTCAGCGTGTCTTAGCCATCGCAATTCTGTCTGTCCGTCTGTCTCTCCGTCTGTACGTCACACGGGTGAATCAGTCAAAAACGGTGGAAGATAGCCTAAAATCACCAAATCTTCACCGTCGGCTGCCTGAAAGACTCTAGTTTCAGAAACCGTAAAGCTTTTTTATAAATTCGAAGAGGGTCACCCCGAATGAAAACGGTAAATGAGAGGGGGGTGGGAAAATTGGCGATTTTTTTGGCCAATAAGTCGCTATATCTCAATAACGGTGCGAGATAGGGCCTAAGTTACTATTAATCACTAATGGGAAGTCGTACACTGGCTCTCGATTGGCGCCAAATTCAATGACCTTGAATGTCCTTGAACGCCAAAATAGGGGGTTTTATGGATTTTTTTTGGCGATTTTGGGCTGCGACACAAGTCTATATTATTCACAAGGTGGCGCCACGACGGAACTATCGTTATGCGATCCGTTGATCCAGATAGAGGATTTGATATTTGTATATGAACTTAGCGTGAACACCCAAATTTTCAGCTAAACTACTGAACCGGAACTGCTATAAACTTTCGCGCGTCTCGTGAGCATTAGCTCAAATTTCTTGTTGAGATACGGCGACTTAGAGCCTATTTCTTAAAAATCGCGAATTTTTTTACCCCTTCCCCCTTACTTAGTCCCCTTGGTTGGGATGATCCAGCTCAAATTTTCATAAAACTTTTACGGATCCCTAAACTAGAGTCTTTTGCGAAGCTTAGATGAATTAGGTTTCGGGATCTAGCCTGCACTGTTTTGATACAATTGCAGAGTGTGACGAACGGACGGACAGGCGGAGGGATAGAGAGACGCCTCGACGATAGCTAAGACGGGCGGCATTACAATGCTGTCGCGCGTAAAAGCATTGCCAGTAATGTATTCACTAATAGCGGGGGCACTCAAGGCGTACACTTCTTCCCAGAAAATGTTGATTTTTTGGGCATCAACTTGCTGTATTTGGATGCATTTTGACACTATTTGGAGAAAAAAATTAGCTTAAAGTTTCACATTAGATGATCTCCATTGTGGTCTCCTGAGAAATCATTTCCCCCAGTGCTCCCTAGAGCCACGCCATGACTGAAAAATATTTGCAGGGGCAGATCATCTATGAGGCTGGTGAGGCTAAAGTCTCTGCAGGGCCCAAGCCTCCCTTAAATTTGTAGACAGTTAATGTGGCCTGCTAGTTCTAGACTAAAACTTTTGCCAATTCTGCGTACAACAGTTCAATTTTTTTCTGCTCGCTTCGCTCGCAGGTTATTTGTACCTCCGCTTTTTAATTTGTTCCGCCACCCTTGTTTGTCTTTATTGTTTAAGCCAAAAAAGTAGCAATATAAAAATAACTAAAATAAGGTCAATATTGTAAATATATGTATAAGGGACCCTCAGTCGCTCTCTAGCCTCAGGGCCCAAAGGGACCATGATCCGGCTTCTCTGCCCCCCCCCCAAGCAAAATATGGCCATTAACTACTACATGGTAAGTAGCACACTGAAAATATATGAGCTATCACGCCATGCAGTATTAACATATTTTGGTGCACAAAATAGAACAAAAATTGAAAATCAATAACAGTGGTTTCTAGCAGCAATCGACGTAATCGCACTTTCAACACGCACACACACTGTACTGACTTTTTGATAGAAAAGTCGAAAGCATCTGGCCATGAAGTTGCCCATGTTGGACAGGTACAGGAAAGTTAACGGAATGCCGACGATTGCGTAGACCATCGTTATGAGGCGACCCCATTTCGTCTTCGGAGCGATGTGACCGTAACCTGCACGCATATCACGTATACATGGAAGCTGTGCTGTTTGCTGATTTCTATGCAATAACTCAACCTTTATTTATAGCTCCATGAACTCAAACCGATTATACTCAGTTATTTACCCACCGTGCACACGAAAAAACTGTACATAGGCTACAGACACATGAGCTTCTATGACTCTTTAACACGTTGCTTTACGGCCATGCCTAAGCTAGTTCTACTTATCCATAAAGTCTACTGCTAAACTTAAAAGTAAACTATAAAGCATCAATCAGAAAGTTTAAACCCCAACGAAAACTGGCTACGTTACTACTGTAGGCCTACTCACAATAAGCATATACGATTTTGTACCGGCGGTTCTTTGAAAACTTTGAAACCATTTCTCTATCTCGCATGGTTGCTTTAGGGCCTACTCAGATATAACGTGGAAAGCATTTAGGCCTATCGAAGCACGTTCTCGCTGAGAAAGCATTGATCCATTTTTGTATTGAAGACAAAAATAGGGAGTTGAAGTATTAAGTCATTTTGGACACACACCGGCTCCCGAGACACAATTATCTAGTCTAGGGCTTTTTACTGCGTTGTTCGCACCACCAGCGGCAATCAGTTAAACTGTCAAACAGATTAAGTAAAACGAAATCACCTTCTTTCGGCGGAGGTAGTAAAAGAATGTACACTTAAGCTTCTCCGATGTTAAAAAAATATTTAAAAAAACATGACAAAAACTGCGAAAACACCGCTGGCATTGATTTCCGATAAAAAGCACAGTTCGACGCTATCCCATTATCCACAGAAATCAGAAATTGAAAAAGAACAACGATTTTATAATCTTCGTAGAAATGAAAATGCTGCAACATGTATCATATCTGCAAGTCTTTACGTAGCTACTGACGGTTGTTTTTTTTACTGTTGGACTGAGATAGAAAATTAATCCGTTATCTACTGACATACGAGGGTTGTATGAAAATGTTATTGTGGTTCTGGGTATTGCTGGTACTGTCGCAGGAAAGACATGCCACGAGCTTCAACGCCGACTCAGTTTCACTGGGATTCATTCAGCCGAAAACCTTCGTACGTTGCAAGGCTTTGCCTACGTGTTATTTCAGAGCCAGTAGCTAAATACCTTAATCTATATTTGAGCACTCGTTTAAAACCGAGTCTTGACTATCTCTCAGATTGATGTTTCGATGCTTTAATTAGATGTCCAGAGCAGTCCGAGTAAGCCTGAGTAAGCCACCGCCCCCTGTCCTTCTATAGACAGCATTATCAGATTGACATTCACATTGATGACTGTCTGGAGAATAACAGGGAAGATTATTAGAACTACCATTATGCTTAATTACATATACACGCGTATAGTACAGTTCTTACAATCTTAGGTTTAGCTCGTTTTTTTGTGTTTTGTATTTTTGTAAAGGTTAAACTTTCTGTTTACTGTAAAGGTTAAACTTACCGTTTCAATTACTATGTGTTTGTGTGCATTCCGCCTGGAAAGACCGTCCCCGAAATGATCCATACTGTGTCGGGTGGGACGTTAAACCCTACTCACTCACTCACTGAGTAAGCCACCAGGTTTTTGCCAGATACTGGCTGATTTTTAACTTACTTTAGCGACAAATTCGGCATTGAATTTACAGTACCGTCACTATTACAGATCCCGTGACACTTCTAAATGCTTCGATACACTACTTTGTTAAATATAGTGTGTCAGCCGTTAGAATATTGATACGTATTTACAGGATAATGTAGTGGCGAAGCATTTGACACGGGGTACCTCTCTTTCGTCCATTTGTTCGTGGAAAGCTTTTCACACAGTGGCATGAAATTCTGTCACAAAATACTAGAAACTCTAGGCTATCATGTGGTGAAAACCCGAAGTCTCTATCTCACCTGATCTTGAAACGGTACCGAATTGTTACAGACAGACGGACAGACAAAATTACCATAGCTAATACGCGCGCTAAAGCTAGCTATGCTAGCTCTCGCGCGTAAAAATCGGTCAATAATTATTATTGGCGAAGATATAGACAAAAGTGAAGTGGCACGTTTTTATGGCCCACGGTGTACATCAACAACAAAATAGAAACAATCCAGTACAGGAGGTTCCAACAATTCGCGGACACGTTGCGCAATAAGTCCAGTTGTCACTAGGGTTGACCGACCGCCTATCTAAAGGCTAACGTCCGACTACCGATCGCGGAAAAAAACGATTTACCAGAGTGACTCAGTCCCGAGCACGCTATGGTGATGCTGCTATGTCGAACGCTGCAATAAATGCTAGAATGCGATACGGTAAGTCAGCGCATGTGCGTGATGGCTACAGGCAGCAACTTTGCATTCAAAATTGCGGCTAAACCGCTGCAGATAGAGACATGGTTACTATTGATAGCCTATAGGAACTCGTCATTACCATATCCAACAGTACCATCGCCGACCTCCTACGACGTACCGCTTAGCCACAATGCATGCTTTATAGACAGACCGACAGACGACAAACGGTCGGCCAAAAATGCGTTATCACCATTCCGTACAGACGCGGATGTTCGGTAATCGGCATACAGTAGAGGGAAAGCATCTTCGGTACACGAAGGTGGATAGACGATTTCTTAATAGTGCAAAACAGATCTGCGCGGCGAATCAAGGGTGACGAAAATTTCTCTCTGCGCTGAATTCGGAAGCGTTGTAGGCTATCGTATCGAATCGTTTGATCTTATATTATTTTACTTCATACAGACGATTGGTGGCACTGCATAAAGTTTTCCCCCGCCGTGATGCGAATGGTGCAAGTGGCTTCTGGGCAAGAACTCCGCAGAGGCTGCGTACGTGGATAGATACGCTGTAAGACCGGAAATATATCAGCAATAAGTTGTACGTCGCTGATGGCAGGCAGTGACGTGGTTTAAGTTACTGGTGGTGCCGCTCAACAAGTTGAGTTGAGTCTACTCTTACTCGTAGGTCTTTCCCACGTCGACTGAGCCAGCTCGTCTGCTAGCTACGCACTGATTCATGACGGTGCTTCATGCTCTCTCCCCAGGTGGCGTCTGCAATCTGCGCATGTCTCTCTCGCGCTCGCTCAGAATGAGAACGCGTCTGTCAGCAGGCTCAGTAGGCCTACACCACTGTCTCAAATTGGAGACAGGTGCCTTCCACGAATACTGCATGAAATGAACAACGACGCTCCCCGAGTCCCTGATTTCTGAGTGATGCTTCCCGAAATGTTCCAAATAAATGATGCAAACAGTACTGCGGCAGCGCCTAACATCCGCAGCAAGCGAATTCGATTGTACGGTGCGCTGGTAAAAGATTTTGCGGATCCAGAGAGTAGTCGCCACTCTGAAGGTGGTGTTTTGGTAGGCCTCCCCAGTTGTATCTTATCAGTTACCTCACGGTTCTGGGTTTGGCCTATGGCAGCTTGTCACGAAGGGCGCGTGGAGGTCGCGTAACGCCGGGCGGTAAGACGGATGGAGAAGGCTGAAGGATCGGCAGGCGTAACATGACCAGACGGCACGAGTATCATCGTTAGATAGTAACATCGCAGCAGTGAGAAACTTAATAGCATCGATCGTGCCTCCTTTGCCACCGACTTACTGTAGGTGTCACGTTAAAATGTCTCCCCAATGACAAATCCGCCCGGCGAAAGACAATCACAGACTTGATATGTCTCCCCTTATTAAAATATTGCTGGCGCCATAAAAAGTCTCCTCATTATAGGATCGCCCCCTCAGAAATGTCTTTCCCGGTCGACAATTTACCGGTAAAAATCCGTTCCGCTCTTCCGGCCGCCGGGCCGGGCGGATATTTGCTGGTAAATTGTCGGCCGGGGGGAGACTTTTCTGGGGAGGGGCGATCCTATAATGGGACACAAGAACGGTACCCCGCTGTACATCGGTCGAGGTGAGGTCGAGTGGTATAAAGTCAGTTCGGTCGACGGTTGGTCGTTAATCTCAGCGTATGAAGACCTTCGGACCGTCCGGCACCTCCCAGCCGGCTAATTTTAGCAGTACAGGAAGGAAGGAACTTCAGAGTTACACCGCGCGGCGCACCACAGGCTTGCCGTGGATATGAAATTTCCTATCCATATCCATAGGTTTATCCATATCCATAGATTTTCCCTGGATATCCATGGATATATCCATGAATATCCATGCATATATTCATATCCACAGACGCCTCTCTTGCGTACGTATAGTCCACAAATTTTCACAAAATACTACAGGGCAAGAACGTCATTTTCTCCTAAAACAAGACGCAAGCATTTTCCTCCTGAAATTGTAAAAATAAATAAATAAAAGTAAAAAATAAACACAAATTTGCATTAAAATATAACATAATTGAGTATTTTCTAACTTTCTTAAAAATCTGCACAATTTTGTTGCTTCTGTTTTTGGCCGACCGTTAGGTCGAGCCTTGGGTACGATATGGGTACGACTGCCTGTCCATAAAGCATGTATTGGAGGGGGGTCGGAAATGATACCGTGAGATAGTGCCACGGCAACTTACTATAGCCTGTCAAAAGTAACCATAAAGCGGTTTGGCCGCAATTTTGAATGCAATGTTGCTGTCTGCAGCCATGACCCACGTGCGCCGAATTACCGTATTGTATCTTGGCGTTGACTGTACATTGGATATAGCAGCGTCACCATTGCGTATATGGGACTGCAGTCATTCTGGAAAATCGTTTTATTTTCACGACCTAAAGTCGGACGCTGGCTTTTGGGTATAGACGGTACGGTCGGCCCACCGCAGCAACAGCTGGGATTCTTGTTTTACAAAACGCAGGTTGCATTCATGTACGTCTATGGGTATATGGTGAAGTAGACGCTTTTAAAGCAAACTTCTTCTGTACTTTCTACTAGCATTCAAAATGTTAATAAGAAAAAAAAGCTTTTGTAATGTTCTTACCAATTGATAACAAAAATAAAAATAAACTCACAAACGGACAGATATTTTGCTGAACCAACAGCACTAAAACACTGAAAATTATGACTTGATACTGCTATAGTGGTAATTAATTAATTTTTGACTAAGTAAATAATGACGTGCTAATGTCATATGGCAATTATTCATTTGACGCAACAGCATAAATAAACGAAAAAATGAAAAGTAAGAGCGACAGACAAGGAAATATTGTAGAGACAAAGCATATAAGTATTCAATTTAATTAGGAGGTGCGACAGCATAATATCCATGAATATATCTACAGGATGGTTAAAGTTTAATATCCACACATGGATATATCCATGGATATCCATATCCACGGCAAGCCTGCACATCACGCCTCGCGACTTGCTATCTTCTATAATTCAACAGCATTGTTTAATTGCGCTGCCTGCGCGATCCGTCGCTACAAGCCCTCCATGAAATTTTAACGCCAATTTTTACATCGTTGTCGACATTAACGTGACTAATATTATGTTGTAGCTGGACACTTCTGAGCTGACGGCAGAGTTTATTGCCGTTGTTAGGATGACCTATTACACCCCAGCCAGATACAAGCTAATACTGCTGCTGCTGATGATGATGATAATAATGATGAAGCAACTCATTTGTCATCAAAAACAATTTTTTTGAAAACTTTCACAAGCTTGCAACGCCAATATATTTTTCCAGATTTGATGGTAACATTTGTTAGTAACATAAGGAAATGAGAGTAAGTAAGAAAGTAAGTAAACGTAAATTTTTATAGCGCATAACGCTAAAATTAACCTATAAAGTGCATAAGTAAAATCTGCTAACTAACAGTAAAAACAACGTTATAAAACTTATGATAATTATGCAGTTATAATAGTGTCTGGTTTCGTACTGCCAAATTCTAATACAAGAGATATAGCCGTCGTATTTTTTCTCTGATAGTGCAGTTTGGGCACAGACAAAAATCTGCCGCGTTTAGTGTGAAGTTTGAGACGGAAATTTGGAAATGTTTATGCGACTTCTTCGAAAATTTCGCTCCTGGCGTTCCTGTACCTACATGTACAACAGTGTGTATTTATCGTGGGCGTTTTCCGTTCCGGCGGTGCGTTCTGACGCTAGTCGAAATGGCAAAATGGCTACATACGAATGTCTCCAATAACTCAACTAACACGCTGCAGCAGAAGTAATAACAACAGTTGCAGCGAACGGCGCCGATGCGAGAAAACAAGCTACCTAGTTCGACAACACAGGTGCTTCCGAATATACAAGTTTAGCAGGTGCATCCACATGTTTTATTCCACTTTTCGGCATCGATCAAAGCCTCCGAAGTAAATGTAAGATTCATAATATTAGGTTTTGGACCAGATGTTATGCTTCACAGATTCAAAATCTAACAGCTTTTGACCAGCTTTCCATATGAGACTTTTTGTACGCTAAAACATACGCCATTAAACTATACTCCTATGCACTATATACGCCAGCGAGACTTGGAAGAGTACAGTTAGAATATGTCAGCAGCTGGACGTCTTTCACCAGCGCAACTTACGAAAGATTCAGGGCATTACATGGAAGAACCACATGACTAACATGGAGGTGCTAAGCCGGACTGGGCAGCGAAGATTACAGGACACTGTAGCAGAGAGACGACTTCGGATGGCAGGCCATATCATTAGGATGCCACCTGGACGACCAGCCAATCACACCATGTCATGAACCCCTCGTGGTAGTGGCAGACGACGAGGTCGTCCAACGAAGACTTGTCGGTCTACATTTAAAGAATACCTGGTGGACCGAGGAGTCGATTGGAACAGCGTCCGGGCTGTGGCTACAAACTGCTAAGTAAGTGTCTATGCAAGATGCGATGAAAAAAAGACTCCAAATTGAGAAACAACAGAACAATTTGATTATTACCTTTCTCCCCCGTTGCTGTTAAACCCAATTTATCACTCGGCGCTAATCGAAAAGCAATGCTAAAACACCGAGTCTTTTACAAGCCGAGTTGGCGTCATTATATTCATACCGATGGTGGTAATGACGGTGACGGCGTAAAGAAGAGCCCCAGCGAATGACCATTGCTGAGCCGCTTCCTCCGTGTCGTCGTTACCGTCCCAACCGTTTTCTTTGATCGCCAGCGTCACCTGCACGCATCACACAATATCACGGAGACCAGTACAGGTCAGACCTACCGGGATACGTTATACCCCGTTTACACGATCAAGCAAACATTAAGCAAACATCAAGCAAATGTATTTAAAATACACGCGCACGACGTGTGCTCTAATTGCTTGATGTTTGCTTGATGATTGCTTCGTGTAGGCTATGCTTTATGCATGCTTCATATTTGCTCGATGTTTGCTTGATGTTTGCTTGATCGTGTAAACGGGGTATAACTCTCTCACAGTACTCCTGAAACCCAGGGATGGGCCACGTTTATTGTTCATCAGAAGTATTGGTCACTTTGGTAGTTAGCGGAACGGATTATAGCAAAACTCCTCCAAAAGACTTAGCTGCTAAGAACCGTTGCTATCATGGGTCATTTCGCCAATTTTTTTAGGTTTTGGGTCCCTGAGCAGTTACAACCACATTTTTACAACCAGGCTGACAGGGAATGCGCCAAAATGTTTACAACAAACGATCAAACAAATTGCGCTACCGCTAACAGATAAAAGTGTTCGTTTCTAACTTTTTTCAACGCTCCAAACACGTCAGATATTATTACAGTCACGCGTCCCGATCTGTATTTTTTATTTTTGGAGATGCACATAAACTTCATTTTTGTCACTAATAACGCCAATAATGCAATTTATTAAAGCTGCGATAGTCCTTTTTCATACGCTTTACTGTTCGACTACTTTGGAGGTATGTTCTATGCACAGCTCGTCAAACAAGCAATTTCTCATTCCTGACACATAATTCTCATTACTGTCACGATCATTAAAGTAAAATATTGCACCACAATCAGCATGAAAATTGAGTAAACTAGTCCTTACAATGATAACAGAGTCACGGGTTAACAGCTTGGAACGCCTTGTACACAGCCAGTCATCCCAACGTGATTGCACAGTGAATTATGGACTCAGAAAATAACAAAGTATTACTTTTTCTGAATTTCATTTCGTTATAAACATATATTGCCCTTAAATTTACATTTTACCCAGTAAGCAAAATATCAAATGGTCACACATCTAGTCTTTTATCATTTTAATATTTAGTTTCTGATTGCAAAAGCATTCATTTTTTGCTACCCAAACACGTGTGACAGTAATGAGAAAAATTTAAACTGCGCTGTCTAAATCTTGCTGCAAAAAAATTTCTGTAAGGAATCATGCAGGGAAATTCATAAGTTATTATTTTGCAATAAATATGGATACAAAAAATATTTATACGTTTTTCTAGACTTTATTTTTCACATAATACTACATCCAAAATCTAAAAAAAATTGGCGAAATGGCCCTCATACGAAGCCTAGATATCAGACCGGTTTTGCTTTACTTTGTTAACTGTCGACCTTACACGCATCTATACTGTTTAATTCATGATTTTTGCGCATTTTTATTTCCCCCAAAGTAAAAGCAGTGAACCGGCGAAATTAAGTAATCACTTTCTGTGTCTGTTTGTCGGTCTGTGCACATCAGTGATTCAATATGCATGACGTTATTGCTATTGTGACGCCACGTTACGCGTGGCGTAACTTGGCGAAGTTCTTGCGAGTGACGACTCACGAGTACCTTCTACTTCGGACTAGTTCTGACGCAGATCGGCTTGCCTGTTGCTGGAATTGGTAGAGCACCTCGTAGACGCACGCGGTGAAGTTGTCCCGGTCGATCCGGTTGACGCGGAGCAGCATCGCCTGCTGCGCCAACTGTTCCGCCTTGTCCGTCTTGAATTTCTTGATGCGGAGCTTCTCGCGGTCCTCCGCCGGCGCTTCGAGAGCCTGGAACAGAAAGCCACCCATGATGGTGTAGCCGACGAGGATGGCGGCGAGGCCAACGTGAGAGAAAAAGCCGGTGACGACCGACTTGACGCATTTGTCGCGTCGTCGTCGTCGACGTTCCATCAACGTCGCGTCGTCGTCGCGACCACCCTCCATGACGCCGTCCGTCGAACAACGGAGCTCACACACTCATTCCAACAACTAAGAACAACTTACCGACTCGACCAACTTGTGGGGTAAGCATTACGCGTACCGAGATGAATTTTAGTTCTAGAAAAAACGGGAATGAGGACTATCATGCTATAGCAACCGCACTTCACAACACGCCGTATTCGAGACTGGACGAAATGAGAAACGTTTAACACCCAGAAACTGCAACGTGTTGGCGCTACACGAGCGTGGCGCAAAATATGCGGACTGCTTATCACTGCCCTCTACGTACGCAAAACATCCGTTGCAAAAAAAACGACTGCAAAAAACAACCGCGCGGCTTCACGTAATGCAGAAAAACGACGAAACGCGAAGATGTAGGAGTGGTGAAACAGGTACACGCGGTCAGACAGATGTTGCTGGCGCTTCGCTTTCGTGAACAGCAACTACACGTGTTATAGCAAGCCTGCCTGCACACTGGGTCGGGGGAGGAGAGCTGATCCGCATGATTAGGGACACGTGGAGTGGAAGCGTCAGTCTGCGAGTTCCAGTAGGCCTAGTCTAACTTTCTGCGCGTATAAAACTAATTCGGCTGCAGTAGGCTAGAGGTAGTTTCTTATCTGCACGCATCGCAGACGCGGCATAATTTGACGTCAGTGGCTTATAGGCTTTGAGCTTATCCTGCCAAATCTGAAACAGAAATTGGGCTCAAGCCACCCTTTCTTCCCCTTCGCTTTCACGCTCAAATTCTTCGCCCCCTGTTTTCTTTAGAGCTTTTTTGTTTCCAGTTTGGCCAGTAAAAAGAGGGAAAGTAGTGGCTTCTATTCTTCTAAGTCTGGAATCAAAATTAGGCTCAAGTGCCCCCGATGTCGGACTCAAGTCCTCCCCCTTCGGACTCATTTCCCTTTCTAAAAAAGAAGTTTGTTAAGGGTGTAAATCTAATTCAGATTTACACCCTTAACGAAACTTTTTCCCTATTTTTCACTGGGCGTAAGTGCGCTCACCAGGTAAGCCTATAGGGATAGCTCCTGTTTGACGTGATGCAGACGTTAGCCGCAGTCGCTTCGATTGGATAATGTACAACCAGTGGACAGTATTGATGTCTTAAGTTTTTATTGTGTTCGCACCAGAGATCAGATGACAGAACTGTTCGTACCGAGAAATAATGCCAGAGAACGGATAGAGCATAGCGACTGAATTATGCGTAATGTAAGGCATGCTGAAAGAGGCGTTCGTTTGATTAAGTTGTTAACTGCGGCCCTATAATGGACATTTTAGAACTTCAATCACGAATGCAGTCGTAGTAGACATAGGCTTACACACGCACCTACATTGTCGTCTGTCCGTCCGTCTGTCCGTCACGGATGTATTGTAGATAAACGGTAAGAGATAGGGCCAAAGTTGCTACTGATCACTAATAGAAAATCGCATACGCTTTTTTAGATGAGACGAAAGTCATCGACCTTGGATGACATTGAAGGTCAGTACTGCAACAGGAACTATATAGGCTGTAGCGCGTCTTTCCTAATGACACCTGGGCTTTCTTGTTTTTTTATTTTCTTTTACTGACGATTTACTACAGAAAGTCTTCCATCGTTGCATATGGTTCTTCGTTCAGTGGCAATCTGTCTTCTGCTTGCTTTTCAGTTGGTCGTAGGCAATCCGTTCACATACGCTGCCCATCATGACTGTGTAGTCGCACCTTCTAGCTCTCATTCGTTTACCAATCATTTTTTTTCTTTCAGTAACACGTCGTCTCGAAGAACACGACCAAGTCAACTTTGCTTAAAGAAAATAAAATATAATCTTTGACTAGCTAATGCATGGAAAGCAATGTAGTTAGCGATGTACGTTACAAGGAAGTGCATGGCAATACAGTGGAACGCTCCAAAGACAACATGCCGCTGCATGGCCTTTGCTGGACGGTTATGACATATGATTGGCGCAGCATCATCATCACCCATGCTCTGACGTCACTAGTCGCCGTTTCACATACAGCTGGGTTGCTGCATCTGCATTCTGGGCGAAGTACGCATTGCACCGGTCGGGCATGTGCAACCGCTTTGCCTCAGTTTACATGTATGTCAGTTCTGTGCATTGCAGGCGTAGCCTATACCACGCAATGCTGGGGCTTCCACAAATGTAACTAAGTCTTATCGTTAAAAAAGAAGCTTAGCTGTCGCTAAAATAACCGACCGTACTAGTTGTCAATGACGTACAAGGTCATCCACGGTCGATGATTTTTTTATTTCATCTGAAAGGGTGTATGTCATTTTCTATTAGTGATTAATAGTAACCTTGGCCGTTTTCGAGATATGGCCAGTTTTCCGTTTAAAAACGCTATTTTTCCTAACCCCCATCCATTTAATCCCGAATTTGAAAATGTTTCCCTTGCAATAGATCGCTGAAATTTTGCATGCCTCGATTTATGAAACAATTTTCCCCTCTAACCTAGCTATCGCTTTGCAGTGACAGACGTACGGACGGACGACAACCGTAAAGGTCGCATATAGCTCCTAATGAGCGAACCCATCTCAGAGCTACGGAGCGTCACTTGTCATATGGGATCACACAGTGTTACCTGCCACCCGACAGAGGTGAACGCGCCCCGCCTTAACCCCAG
>Ga0209367_1001276_pt1 | contig 30343 bp, 23 predicted proteins | sample WorMetLIZISLAND2_FD_187412 | JGI IMG/M metagenome (GOLD analysis project Ga0209367, IMG submission 187412) | Marine gutless worms symbiont microbial communities from Max Planck institute for Marine Microbiology, Germany - Olavius geniculatus... ...
CCAGCTGTCGCTAGGGAACCTGCTACAGCTAGCCTAGAAAGGTTTTCCGAAAGATGGGTTTAAGGTTTAGCGAAGAGACTAGAATTTAAAATAATGGTAAGAACTTGATGAAAGATATAATTTAGGGAAGAATTAATAAACAGATGTAATTTGAGAAAAAATTTGGAGAACTTAGTTAATTTAAGATAAATTTGTTAATAAAATAACTTGCTAGATTCTGCCATCTTTTACTACAATAAATCTGTACAAATATACGAACAAGTTATAACGCCTTAATTTTATCAATTAAATAGTCATAATTTGTGTTGGGGAGCGAAACCATGTTACGCTGACTGTGGGAACGAAAGTTCCTGGGAGCGAAAGTTCGTGGGAACGAAAGTTCCATAATTCATGGAGAACACGTTAATATGAGCCAAGAACCATGTCTAATATTGGATGGAAAAATAGCACCGTACCATTTTGTCCATAAAGGATGGAATATTGCCATAAAGGGAGGCCATTTACACTGACAGTAGCCTCAGACTGCTCTGTTTGTCAGTGTATACTGACAATAAGCCTAGAAATCATTTGTCAGTGCAGATCTGTACTGACAATAACACTCGCCACTTTGTATGACAGCCTATTGGCCTGGCCTGGCACGACTTAGCTTGTCCTGCAGGCAGCTGCGTCTATAGCAGTAAACTCCTGGTGGTCACAGTTTTTATGTCATTTTACTGTATAAATAAACTAGAAAGCAGTCAGAGCCCGCACACCTCCATCAAGGCAATGTTGTTCGCTAGGTGACAGCACCATCTTCGGTTTTGTAGTGGTTTCCCTTATGCCCCATTGAAAGCAATGGTAACGAAAATTTCAAAGTGATATCCAGAATCCAGGATTCCTTTCGGATCACCCCCAAAATCGAACCACTGGTAGTTTATGCCATGCCTGACATACCCTCAAAATTTCAGAAAGATACGTCCATAACTTTGAGTTATCTTGCTAACAGACAGACAAACAAACAAACAAAGTCTGGCAAAAACATAACCTCCTTGGCGGAGGTAAATTATGTTACCCGGTACTGTTATTTTTTTCAGTTGCCTTTATAAGTTTATAGGCCTCCATCAATCAACTCAGCTGTCCACTAAAGCTAACAGTTTCTTTGCAAATTTGTCCATTTTTGCAATCACTGTAGGCTACTAGCAGAAAACAATGTTTAAAGTTTGGAAGTATAGGAAGGTTTGAAGCCCACTGTATATATTCAGAGTTAGTAATTACAGTGTACTGTACTTTTAACAAAACTTTTTAGCAGTTAAAAATATGATAAGTAATTATTGTCTGTCACTATATTTTTCATGACGCCATGCTTGCGTGACAAACAATAAGCAGTGCTATGCTGGCAGTTTGTAGTATAGACCAGGTGAATTTGTTTAGATGCGCTGTCCCCACCTAGACTCATTTTTGCTGCCGCTGTCAGACGCACTATTTAGACGCAAAATACCCGTTGGTCTAGACACTCCAGACGCATTTTATCAATACCCAAATCATTGACCTTAGATGACCTTGACATCGGTAATGCACTGTTGCAGCTAAACGGTGCAAGATAGGGCCTAGGTTGCTATTGATCATTGACAGGAAGTCAAATGAAATGAAAGTCATCAACCAGTACGGAATACGGTCGGCTATCTTAGCGACAGTTGTGCTTTTTGTTCTAGTCTTTTTGTTGCATCACTGCGTACGTAGTTGGTGAGTTAACAAAAGCAGTTACAGTAATCTGTGTCACTGAGTTATTGAAGACAATTTGTCACACTTTTCTTGCAGATAAGATTTGTGATCAGATCAGTGATGCGGTACTTGACGCCCATCTGCACCAGGACAGCAACGCGAAGGTTGCCTGTGGTAAGTTTGCACTGATGTTGTAGAATAATGCTCACTTCTAGTTTAGTGGCAATATGTGACAGTTTAGCTTAGTTGGTAACATCTTTGGTCTTGTCAGTGCAGTTAATTAATGGAACAATCCACATCTAGTTTGCCAGCATATACTAGAATCCATCATGCCATTTTGTACTTGCTGCTTTGTGAATACCAGAAACAGTAATAATTGCTGCTACTTGTGGAAATCGTCGGGAAAGTCTAGCAGAAAGTGTAATTTAAGAGAAAATGGTGTGCTTCTGTAGTGTGGTATAGAAAATATCCTAAGAAAAAGAGTCCATAACAAAGCTGCTGTTAGGAAAATCTTGGGGAAATTTTTATGAAGTTTAGGCCCCTGGAAATTAGCTGGCTTTATCAACAACCCTTTGGCTTTTGTCCCCTTGCCTGTTTGCTTCTTGGCTAGTTCGTCTCTGGCTGGTTTATTCTCACACAGTGGACGATTTACTCCCTGGCTCGTTCGCTTCTTGGTCTTTTTGCCAGTGGACAAAACTGCAAAGGTGTGAAGAAACCGTAATTTTCCCGGAATAGTGTTCACTATGCAGAAAACTGCCTAGAGCTTTTTTTCAAAATAAAACAAACATTAGTCTGACGATTCTTTAATGATTATTCAATTAATTATTAACTTCTGCAGCCCTTATGTGATGTGTGACTGGTGTTCAGAGACTGCAGCTAAGACGGGAATGCTGATGCTACTCGGTGAGATCAACTCCAAGGCTCATGTCGACTACCAGAAGGTCGTCAGAGATACCATCAAGTACATTGGCTACGACGACTCCTCTAAAGGCATGACTGCTCTTTATGTCGTTCACTCATTATCATTACTATATTACTCTTTGTCTCAACGTGGTATTGTGATATGGGCTGGGGTTTTGTCGTTCTCCCGAATTTTAGCATACATGTCAGAAAATGTTCTTTGTGTGAGGAAAAAATGTTTTTTTTTAATACAATGGGGCTAGAAATGCTCCATTTCAGTTGAAGTTAGGGGCAAAAATTGAAATATTGCACCACCTTATCTCTTTAGTTTGGAATTTGCTCTGTACATTTTTTTTCAGCACCTCAGATTCAGTGAATTTCTCGCTGACATTGTGCGCTTTATAAATTAAATTTACTTACTTACTTACTTACATCGGAATGATGCAACTTTCTGTTTTCTTCACCCTTGAACTTATTAAACTCGTGGCACAATTTTGTGTCTCTTTCTGATTTGTCATTCTTCTATGGTGATCTCACTTGACCAATGTCATAACTCTTTTATCATCTGTCACCCTGTCGTGCTTCTTTTCCAATCTTGAAAGATTTTCTCAAATCCTACCCTGCATTATCACCTTACCTCACCTACCTCGGACTGTTCACGGATTTTTGTGATTTTTCGAGTTTTTTCGTTCCAGCTTTTCATTTCATTTTACATTATTTTTCAGTTTTTTGTTATTCTGATCACAAACTCTTACATTAAACAGAATGCAATTTACTTGTTTTTTTTCGTGGCATGTGTGATTATGTTAAAATTTTTTTAACCGTGCGTAGTATACATTTATCCTGCTACTTTGGTATTAGTATGTTGTCTGAACTAGCAAACTGTTTGGCGTTTTGTCTGCTGTCAAAGTGTTGAGTAGGCCGTGACATGATTGTTGTCTCTGCCGTAATTGAACTTTGACTTTACACCGATATCTCGGATCAGTTTGCATCCAGCTTTTTGTTGGATGGACTGTCGAGATATGGGACACCGCAACTTTGTTGAGTTTAAATAGCATTTTACTCTAGAGTGTGTCTGGTTTTCTCCTCTGCTAGAATGCATTGTGGTGGACACTACAGGGTGCGGCAAAAAAGTGGACCCCTAAAGTTTTTTGTTGTTTTCTCAGCAACCATTTTGAATTTTAATTCGAAATTTTACAGATTTATTTGCTAAAACCTATATCTAACTGCCAAATAAGATGTGATACTGTTGAAAAGGTTTCTCTAAATAAAGTTGTAGAAATTGATATTAAAATTCCGAACGCTTGCTGAGAAAACTGCGAAAAACTTTAGGGGTCCACTTTTTTGCTGCACCCTGTAGAACAATATGTTGACCCAATGCTGTCATGTTATGCAGCCATTTGCTCAGATCTTTATGATTTTTATTCTAACTTTGAACTTTGAGCTGGAAAACTGCAGGTGGTACCTTGGTAGTGACCTGACTGTCAGTGTAACTCGTGATCTTTCAATTGTAAGTCCACCATTTTAGCTGTTTTCAAGCCACTTTGGATGTGTATATAAATTGTTGTGTCAGTGTCCCTGCAGGGTTTGACCGGTGTGGCAGGTTTTGACTGGAAAACATGCAAAGTGCTACTTGCCTTGGCGGAGCAGAGATGGATCCGAGTGTAATGAGTGTGTGTGTGTTCTGTCGGTGTTGACATAGTGACCATGAGGTTGCTGGTTCAAATCCTGGCTGGGGCACTGCCAGGTAGCAACAGTGGGCAAGTTGTTCACACACATGTGCCTTTGTTCACCAAGCAGTATAATTTGGTACCGGTCAAAGGGCGGTGATGCCCCGAGGCTGGGAAGGTAACTGTAGGTCTGTCGTCGCGCTGGCCATGCGTCACAGACTTGGTGGTCTATCCACTTAACATCTGATAGATGAGCAACTTGCCTACACCCCTTGTGGCATATGGCACCTATACTTAATGTGATAGTGTGGGTGCGATTGACAGGGTTCGACTGGAAGACATGCAACGTGCTGCTTGCCCTCGAGGAACAGTCGCCCGACATAGCACAGGGTGTTCACATCGGTCGCTCGGAGGAGGACATCGGTGCGGGTGACCAGGGCCTGATGTTTGGCTATGCCACGGATGAGACGGATGAGTGTATGCCACTGACTGTGGTCCTGGCACACGGACTCAATGCAAAGATGGCCGAGCTCAGGCGTAGTGGTGTCCTGTGGTGGGCCAGACCCGACTCCAAAACTCAGGTCAGTTCTAATGCCTATTTTTAGGGGGGGCATCGGACAGCATATGTTTCCCAAATATTTTAGCAGTGTGGCCTGTCAGAAAATTTTCTTCCAAAAATACATAATTTGGTGCTGGAAATAATTCATTTTCTGGCAGCGTGGAGTCGAAGTTACAGTTTTGAGCACAAGTATCTTTTCTCCCATGTCGGAAATTTGCAGCTATATGTCTGAAAATAAAAATTTGAAACTGGAAATAACCCATTTTCTGGCCGTTTAGACTGTGTCAGCGTTGCAGTGTTGATCACACATCTGTTATCTGTCAGAAATTTTCCGCTGTCTGTTCGGAAATTATCATCTGGAGATACAAAATTCAGGGCTGGAAATTATCCATTTTCTGACAGTTTTTAGGCAAAATTGCAATTTTGAATGCACATAATTTTTTACTCTGTTTGAACTTTGTGACTGTCTTATGGGAAATTGCATTTTCGCACCACTCAACTTTTTACGTGTGAGAGCACCACTGCTGTGACTGTAATTGTTACACTGTTGTACAACAGGTGACATGTGAATACCGGATGGAGAAGGGTGCCTGTGTTCCTCTGCGCGTCCACACTATTGTCATCTCAGTCCAGCACTCGGAAACTATCAGTATTGACCAGCTACGCCAAGATCTAATGGAACATGTCATCAAGGCCGTCGTACCTCACCAGTATATGGATGCCAAGACGGTGTACCATCTTCAGCCGTCTGGCAAATTCGTCATCGGTGGCCCACAGGTGAGACTGTCTGTCTTTATGCTGTTGTTAATAGCTTTTACGGGAGACCCATCATTGCTGTATTGGATCACACAGTGTTAAGCCCAAATTCCATTACACCGACTTTGCGGCAAAGTCCGGGACAAGTTCCCGGCAAAGTCGCAGACACAAATCGTGAAAGTCCGAGACACAAATCACGTTACCGACTTTCATGATTTGCATCCGCGACATGTTGCCGCGACTTTGTCGTGAACTTATCTTGGACTTTATCGCTGACTTCCCCGTGCATTGTAATGGACTAAATTGCATTAGAGCGACGCAAATGGGTTTGTTGCAGACTTTGTCGCAAACATCTCGATGTGTCGAGATGGTTTCATGATTTGTCACCGTTTGTGTCCACGACTTTCCCGCGGAGAAGTTTCGGTGAAAGTCGGCGTAATGGAATTTGGGCTTTACCTGGCACACGATGCAGGTGAACATGACTTACCTTAACCCCTGCCAGAGAGACTGGTACTTGGTTTACCTACCCTGGCAGGATGGAAGATTGATTTAACCTTGGTGTTGGTTATGTACTGAGATGGTTAACCTCTACGCAGTTAGTCACCCGTCCAAGTGGCAACCAACAGATAGCAACCTGATTGAGAATTGTGAATTTGGCACTCTAACATTATGCCACAAAGCCATTTGTGCTAGATCTTTACATGTTCAACCACTTGTCTGTGCTATTTCAACAAGTGTACTTTTATTTTACTACTCTTTTGGGTGAAACATGAATGCATGCCATGAGTTACAGCCAGAACTCTGCGGTATATTGTAAGATTTACTAACAGGTTCACAGATTTCTAAAATTTTCTCTGAGGTTGGTATTTTATCGGGTTGGCTGATGGAGCCACATTTCGGCTTAAGCCTTGAGTTAGGGTGGGTGTTGGTTATTCTACAGGTCTGAAGTTAGAAATTGGAAAATGTGTAAAGCTCCGCGTTTTTAAAATTTTATCAGATGTGCGAGGATTCAGCTTTTTGTTCACGGTCAAAGTGTTGAGTAGGCGCAGACATGAAAGTTGTCTGTGCCATTATTAAACTTTGACAGAGAAATGTTTTCACCAATATCTCAGATCACTTTGCATCCCGCTTCGTGTGGCATGTGCTACTGAGATCATATGGGACACTGATTGTCATGTTTTACAATTGTCTCAATGCTCAATGCTTATTGATTGTGTATGGAGTACTATATCTCTTACTTTCATTATTTTGCTGCTGTGCTGTTGTCCATACTTTAGTAATAAAAGGTCTTAACGTTTTACTCTGGTGTTTTTTACGCGCGAAAGCCACTGCTGCTTTAGCTTGTCTTAACCATCGCAATTTTGTCCGTCCATCGGTCACATGGGTGGATCAGTCAAAAACGGTGCAAGCTATGATCACCAAATCTTCACCGTTGGCTGCCTGGAAGACTCTATTTTCAGGAACCGTAAAGCTTTTCCATAAATTTGAAGGGGGTCACCCTGAACGAGGGTGCTAAATGAGAGCGGGGTACGAAAAATTTGCGATTTGCCAGTAAGTTGCTGTATCTCAATAACGGTGCGAGATAGGGATTAGGTTACTATTTATCACTAATAAAAAATCATACACTGGCTCTCAATTGCCACCAATTCAATGACCTTGGATGACACTGAATGCCAAAATAAGGGTTTTTATGGATTTTATTGGAAATTTCATGCTGCGAGACGCATTTCAAGAGTGAATTGTGATAGACACGGAGAAGCTGCATATGAAATTTTTAGCATTGAACGTAGATATCGACAGTCCAAGTTTCAATGAACTGCGACAAAATGGCTGGAGATAGACTGACATTTTGCAAACAGGAACTGCTATAGGCTTTCGCACGTCTCGTGAGCATTAGCTCAAATTTCTTGTTTCAGTGTGAGATATCCAAGCTCCCTCAGCCGATCACTGTGTTCTGTTTATGATCTCCATCCCAAAATTTGGGGCCCTCCCCAAAACGTCTGGGCCAAAACTTGGACAATTTGTGGCAGTTTCAGACTTACTTGTGAATCTGCAAACAAATACCAGATGGAGATATCAAAAATCCGAAAACTAGTTGGTCATCTGCCATTCTTCTTGTGTTTGGCAAAAAAGTCTGGTGACCTCTGGTCACTAATAACAGCTTTGTCATATGTTATATATTAATTGTTGTCAGGGAGATGCGGGTCTGACAGGGCGTAAGATCATTGTTGACACGTATGGCGGCTGGGGTGCCCATGGCGGTGGTGCTTTCTCAGGCAAAGATTTCTCCAAGGTTGACCGATCCGCAGCATACGCTGCACGCTGGGTCGCCAAATCACTCGTCAAGGCTGGACTCTGCAAGAGGGTCTTAGTGCAGGTAATGTACTGCCACCTTATCCTAGCGTGGATCGTGGTGCGTATTATACAAAGGAGTACTTTTTCAATTCTTTTTTTTCAGACACCATGTACGAATGTTGTGCACTCATTGTAACAACTGTCCAATGAGAGCCAGGCAACAAATGACAGACAGAGTTATGTAGGCTAACTTGATACTGCAACAGCTGTCAGTTTATAGCCCAGCATCTGACGAAATTAATGGTTTGTATTTCAGCACGGAGCAGAAAGTTTGGGCGCTGGACTTTGGGCGCCAAGCCTTGAGACTGCCGATAATAGGTTTCACAAATTACACATGACATTGACGACGACGACGCACGATGACCCTGACACGCGACAGTGCACGACAAAACGCACGATGATGATGCACAACGACATGTATGTCAACGAAGATGCGAAGTGTGACGGCGACGTCATGTGACGATGACGTACGAAAACGATGACGCGGGACAATGACGTGTGATGATGACGCACAACGACGAAGATGTGAAGTGTGACAACAACGTACGATGACGAAATATGATGACGACATACGAAAGTGCCGCGCAGCGATGCGTACGATGATGATGACGCGCACCATTTCATACTCCGCCTTACTCGTCAAGAGCAGCAGGCAGCCATGCCATCAGCCATCGTCACTGCTGTGAAATATGACATGCATATTATACATCAGATTACAACATTTTCCACTGTGCCATAACTGTGAAGTAGGGATGTGTATTATAGTAGAGATTTTATGATGTATCCTGGCATTGTATTTTGGATTATGTCAATGTGAATGCTGCATTTGTGTATATCTTTGTTGTTGTACCCAAACACTCAATGCCAACCCATAGGTACATGGTACCCGGGTAGTCAGAATGTATCATCCTCGTTAATTTTTTGTAATGATGTGAGCTGCGATAACTGACTGTCAGTTATATTGGAACTAGAAAGAAATGAGGTGCTGTAGTGATTTTGTTGAGTTAACACTAGATTTGGCTTTTTTCTGAGTTGCAGGAATAACCAAAACTTGGCCACCCTAGTCCTCGAAGTCTTTGATTTGCCAACGAGACGAACAGTTTTCTGTCAATTCGTTGAATTTTGGGCAGTTTTCCGGTGGTGCTAATTACTCGTTTTTCAGTTTGGCCACATATCTTATTGCCTTGTTTTCTACACTGTTGGCAACTTCCCATCAGGCGAAACTAGTTGGCAACTTTTGGGTTACCATACCAACTAGTTGGCCAGTTAGTTAGCTGTAAGTGGAAATTGGCCACCAACTATTTCAGCCAGCTTCGCCTAATGGAAATTAGTCATATTGAAGAGTTATTATTCAGCTGAATGGTACATATGTGAGCATTCAAGTCGTTGTATTGACATACACAGGTGTCCTATGCTATCGGCGTTGCTGAACCGTTGTCGGTCTTCATTAGCAGTTACGGCACAGGGATCAAGTCTGACGCTGACCTGCTCAAGATTGTCAAAGCTAACTTTGACCTCCGACCTGGGAAGATTGTCAAGTATGTTTTCTGTCAACATAATTTCTTACTTTCTCATCTTTTGCCAGTTGCTTCGATGACAGGAATGTTTGCACCAGTGTCAGCTATAGATATTTGACTTGTGGACTGACTTCCCATGTGGACAAAGATGTAAGATCAAGACCGGAGTTTTACGCGCACGAGCTAGCATAACGCGTATTAGCTATGGTGATTCTGTCTTGGTGACTGTCGCGTCTCGATACCATTCCAAGACCAGGTGAGATAGATACTCCGGTTTTCACCGTATGCTAGCTTAGGGTCTCTAGTATTTTCTGACAAGATTTTACGCCACTGGGTTTAGGGGGTCCCCACGAACTAGGAGCCGAAAGAGGGGCACCCACCCTAAAAAGACGTTATTTTGCCACTATTGGTTGTTCTGCTGTAAAAAAAATGGTTGCAGATAGGCACAGCTTATCGTAACAAGCACTGGTGAAGATCTTCTTAGAAATGTCCAGATCGATGACCTTGAATGATCTTGAACCCCCAAAATAAGGAGTTTAGTGAATTTTTTGCAATTTTGGACTGCGATGCTTATTTCAAGAGTGAATTGCGCCGAAGTGGCGAGAGATAGACAGAGACAACCTGCACATGAAATTTTTAGCATTGAACGCAGATTTTAGCAGTCTAGGTCCCAATCTTCTGCATTTAGCGAGGCCGACGCACGCATATGTCAAAGATGGGTACCCCTGTAAAAAGTGGTGATTTTTGCGCTATTTGCTTGTCTAGCATGAAAACGCTTGCAGATAGGCGCAGATGTGCTACTTATCATAACAAGCACTGGTAACATGCTTTTTAGTGCTATTAACATCACTAACCTTGGATGACCTTTAACCCCAAAATAGGGGGTTTTAGTGAATTTTTGTGATTTTCTGCTGCAGAATAGTGAACTGAGACAATGCAGCACTGGTCAAGGGTTTATGTCCAGGCGGATAACAGCATATAATGTTGGCACTGGGCTGACATTTTTGCCGTTTTTCATAATGGCTCATTACGTCTTAATTGTGGCTGTGTATTGTAGGGATTTGGATCTGAAGCGTCCGATGTACCAGAAGACTGCGTGCTACGGTCACTTCGGTCGCGATGAGTTCAGCTGGGAACAGCCGAAGATTCTGAAATTCTAGACTTCTACGCACAGCGCATTGATCGCTGGTTGATGTGCTTGCTCGGAGGAGGGCACTAACTTTTCTGCGGTGGTTTATCGATCAGTTGACATTTATTAATATTTATTTAGTAAGTAACCCTGTGCTGGACATGTTCGAAGTGTATCGGGGTTCGTGCACAGTCCGATAAATCCCGGGAAGTTGTGACCTGGGTGGCCGCAAGTGCTTGAAAGTTTTTGGAAAATGTTTTACATTTTTCTAGGGCCAGGAAAGTACTTGAGAACCGAGTAGTGCCTTAGCCGTTTTTAAATTTATGGAATAAGGTCTTGAAAGTCTTTGAATTTCAGTGTGGAAAGTCATTGTCATCGCAACGTAAAAAATGTTTATAACTAGTAGTTACATTAATGTTAAATGCAGTAAATTACATGGTATGATGCCAGAAGTCCAACATGGTGTGCTAAAATGTAGCAGGACTAGGGTACATGTTAAGTTGTGGAAAGTCGTTGATTTTTTTGCCCTAAAACAGTTGCCACCCTGCATGACACTTTAATAGCACAAATTTGTGGGATTTTTAACTCGAAACTTCCTGTTGTGGAATTGGGCCACCATAGTCCCGGAAAATAGTGTCATCAAGTTTTTTACATGCGTGCGAACCCTGAGCTGTTATTGTGATAACATAACGGTACGGTAGTCGTTAACTGTGACCGACCACATGGCGCTAGTTTTTGTGACGCGTACGACTTTTTGTACAAACGCCGTCGACGGCGATCGGGCCGATGCTGGTGTGACGTGCAGCCGCACTTGGACGACCACAGTGGAGGAATGGACGGATCTACCGGGGTATGTTCATCTACCAACTGGGACCAAGTCGAGAGACGTGACCGATTGATCATCTTTTTCCGCAGTCGATCGTCGTGCTTCCGAACTGTGTTCCAATCGTTGATGAGGGTGTACTTTGCCGGATTTGTCGGATTTCCTCTTCTGCAAATGTCCCCCTGACTTCCGATGTGTGCTCGGTAACTCAGTGGGGCGTTTGTCTTGTGTTTACGATGGACAATGGAAAAGAGCGTTTCGCGTAAACACTCGGGTTGTTCCACTTGCGGTGTTGCGCCGATCGGGCTCGGTCGGCCGCCCCCTGGTCTCTGTACGACTGTTTTACACTTGCAATCATGCATAAGGAAATTTCAGTGCTTCTGGTTGCTGTCCGTCCCTGAAGAAACCTCTGTCCCTCACATTTTAATTGGATCGTTGAAAATGTTATTGCGGTTTTTAGTTTACTTCTTGAAGCTTTGCTGAAAATCTGTCTGCATGTAGTTATTACGCTGACATTTGTCTTCGGGGCAGCACTGGCTACCTTGCCCCGTATTGCAAGCCGAAAATTGGAATTATGTTGCAATGTCTTTACCTTTGTTTTTGTGGGTGCTATTCAGTCCGTCACCTTGTTTTTATGACTGTTGTGTAATGTTACCGGGCATGAGATAAAATAACGTTGTGTTCGATTTCCCCATCCATACTTTTCACCAGACTGCAACTGGAAGCAGGAGAATTTTTCAGGCCTCGTCATCATGCGGCTATTTATCGGCAGTTTTTTCTCGTTGCATGTTTTTGTCGTAATATTGGTGATGATATTCCAATGTCCTCATGTCCTCATGGGTGGAGTGATTGTTTTGTATGTTATGTGTGAACGGTCCACTGCTTTTCATCGCTCTGTCTGTTCGTTGTTTATAATCGGTATTATTATTATTATTATTATTACGCGCAGTTATTTTTAGCATATCTACCGTTAGGTCATTGCCAGGCAGGCAGATTTATATCATGAGCAAGTGCATGTTGCAGTGTTAAGGCTGCTGTTTTATCAGTAAAATATTGAACTTACATATTTGTGTCTTGATATCGGTGCATTGGTGCATACACACTGCACTGGAGCCACTTGTCTTAGTATGAGGGTCATCCCAAAAGTTTCCGGCCTCGACATATTAGACAACAATATTTTCCACAATCTGTACGTCAGTGAAACGTTTGTCTTTTATGAACTCTAATGAGTCGGTTGTGGATGTGACGTCGTTGTAATTCACGACGTCACAAAACATTACATGAACCGAATTTCAGCGTCAACGAAAAAGGCTCGAGTCGTTCATCATCATTCATCATGAATAGCGGACAACGTCATTTTCAGATTTCAAAACAGATAACAGTCATTGGGTAAGGTCGTTGCTGTATGCAGAGTCTTGTTGTAAAATGTCAGTCATGAACAGCCAGCTGGGTAACTGTAGACTTTGGACTTTACTGCACTGCTGAAATTTGCGGAAATTGTGCAGGGCTTGCTCCTTTTAGTAAAATTTTTCTGATATCAGATGTTGGCGTTGCATCGTATTTTGGCTAAAGTGCTTTAATTTGTGGCTACCACAGATAGCAAATAGCAAATTCACAGACCCAAATGAGAAGTTCATCAACGTAGACGTCAAGACTGCCATAATATCGGATGCCAAGGAGCTCCACTTTGGTAAATCCAGCTAGACTTTCAGTTTCATGCAACAATGAGCTTGATTCAAATGCTGTTTGTGTAAGCGCACCAAATCGTTTCAGGTTAATGCTCTATGACGTCATAAATTACAATGACGCAACTTCCACAATCTGCTCACACGAATACGCAAGGTAGGTACCTTTTACTGATATATAGACAATAAATTTTTTTCTTCAATATATTGAGGCTCAAAACTGTGAATGCCCCTCGGTATTTGCATGAAGTCGTAATTGACTCGAATGCTGTTACTTGCAGCTAGCGCAAATGTAGGCCATTGCATATTCGCATATGCAAATGAGAAATTCAAAAACGTATTTGTTAGGGCTTTCACAAAATCGGATGGCACGGGGCTCCACTTTGGTACACTTAGCTACAGACGGGAAAATTGTCATGAAACAGTTACCCTGATTCTATGCTGTTTGCGTTAGCGCTCCAAATCGTTTCGGTTTAGATCTATATGACGTCATAAATTAAAACGAGGTCATATCCGCAACCGACTCATTAGACTTCGTAAAGGATATACGTTTCACTAATGTATAGATTGTAAAAAATATTATTGTCTAATATGTCGAGGCCGGAAACTTTTGGGATGACCCTCGTAATTTGGAAAAGGTATCGAATACAAAATGTTTTAAGTGCTTTTATAGTTCAGTAACTTCAGTTTATGTCTCGATCGGCACGCTTTGAGACACTCAGCAGCTACATTTGACGAGATGCTTGGATGTTGGAATTCATTTTATAAACTAGAAGTATAGATGATCGATTTACGCAATGTTTTGCTTCTTGTAGCAACAAGAGTTCAATATCCAGATTGAACTACAAGTTGCAACGTGTAGTATACAAGTAGTGCTAAATTTTGCGTAAGCATAGAACAACAGCAGTTAACGATCAAAATTGTTGCCACATAACTTCAATTTTCTCCAAAGTAAGTGATCTTTTGGTCAGTAACAATAGTGTTGGGGTGTTCTTGTGTGAGTTAGGGTCATGGTTAGGTTATTGGCAACTAAATGATCTCACAGTTTTGAACACAGCTTTAAACAGTAGTTCAGTTTTTGGTAAACCTAGCTACGGACGGGCCTTTTGTGACTGTTTTTAATACAGAATTTGCAACGTTGGAAACTGAGGAAATAGGAGCAACGCAGCAATTCTTCAATAAAAGAAAATCACAATATCGACGACTTTTGACCAAGCTTGTTTATCGCTGACAAAGAGTAGCAGGGTAGGTCTACAAGTGCAAATGAAAATATGGGCATGCACTCTATTTCACTATGCATGTCTTTTTCGGAGCCAACCAGTAGAATTTCAATGTACTGTAGACTGACACTTATCGGCGAAGACGTAGGACATGAATGCTTCTAGTCTACTGTCACATCAAGCATCGCACGCAGTTTCTTTGCGACAGCACGGCTTTCTTATTTATTCTGTCAAAAATTTTAATGCAGAGTTACATATTTTATGCTGGCTGTGTATTGTTGTGTATTTTTTATTCTAAGTTTCTGTATTATAAGTTTTGTATTTTATGACGAGGTGATCTAACGGATTCAGTACACTTTTGCCGACGTCGAGTTTTTAACGTATATTTTAAACTTTTGTTTGCATGCAGCCATTATTAGACTAATTTGGTTGTTTTACGATGTCAGTTGCTTTTGTTCCTCTGGGAACAGGAACTTTCGTTCCCACAGTTCCATACATGGAACTCTCGTTCCCAGGAACTTTTGTTCCCTGGAACTTTTGCTCTCCTGAGCGAAAATGAGATAGAACTTTCGCTCCTCTCTCAAGAGTTAACATTGTAGGCCTACACACTTAATAGAAGCAGATGAAATCAAAGGACGCCAGCATGTGGTGTAAATGCTCAGCGTCCAAAACAAGAAAGCCCAGCTGTCGATAGGGAACGTGCTACAGCTAGCCTAGAAAGTTTTCCAAACGATGGCTTTAAGGTTTAGGGAAGAGACTAGAATTTAAAATAATGGTAAGAACTTGACGAAAAATATAATTTAAAGAAGAATTTATAAACAAATATAATTTCAGGAAGAATCTGGAGAACTTAGTAAATTGAAGATAAATTAATTAATAAAATATTGGCTAGATCCTGCCATCTTCTACTACAATGAAGCTGTACAAAAATACGAACAAGCTATAAGGCTTTAATTCTCGTTAGTTTATCAATTAAATAATCATAATTTGTGTTGGGGAGCGAAACCATGTTACATTGACTGTGGGAACGAAAGTTCCTGGGAGTGAAAGTTTCACGTGGGAACAAAAGTTTTATAATTCACTGTAGTGAAATAGTCAGCAGTAGGGTTTGATTTGGTTTAGGTCTTTTATTTCGAGTCGGAGCTGTACTAGAGGTTTTTGTTATTCCAAGGACAAATGGATAACTTTTAAAGTTCAATGATTATATCTACCGTGCTCACGCATGGTCCATATGCGGTCAGAAAAAGTTATTTACCGTGCGCAGATCGCACACGCTTACTGACGGCGTATAAATGAAGAGTTGCGTGGCCGTTTTTTGTTACTGTTGCTGTTATTACTTAGTTATGAGCAGAAAACTAACGTTAGAAATATTTCAGGCTGTTCAGCGTCAACAACTGAAAATTCTGCTCAGCTGATATTTCAGTTTCGAATTATGTCAACCTTTAGGCTTTTTATATATACTACGAAAAACCTGCTGCCCCAGGAACCATCCTGGGTGTCCTTAGATGATGCAATACCATCCAAGATGTCATACAGTCCGCTTTATAAGTTCAGATCGTACACAGGCTTGGAAATTAAACCTAACCGCAACTTCAATGGATAGGCTGTGCCAGTGCGCACAGTCAATATCATTTTCTGCGCCACATTGGACCATACATGCACACGGTCAATAACACCATGCTGAAATTGAGCACTTGTACAATACGACATGAAGTGCAGTAACATTTCCAGTTAACGCAAACTGTTAAACGTTTGCAGCTTTGCATTTTTTGCACTGCATTTTCGGCTGCAGGCATTTAAAATTAATAATAGTTCATTCATAGGCCTGAGTGTTTGTCAGAAATAGTGTCTTCGTATTCTATTTGTTCTGAATAGTGTATTCAACTGTTCATATTCGGCCGAGTAGTAGTGCCAAAAACAGGCCTGTATTCGGCACTACTATTCGGCCGAATATGAATAATAAGCATCGTACCATCACCGCTCATTGTTTTAACTGCATTTAGACTTAAACAGTTGCTGTCTCAGCAGCATATTGCCCACATGTGATGCTTTATGGCATTCTCTTAACCATTTTTTCTGCTCACTTTCAAAAGTCTGTTTGTTAATGTCAGCAATCTTTGTTAGTATCACTTGTTTAACATGGATACAAATTGCAAAATGTCTGATTTGAAAATTTTTCATCGCACTGCGGGGCATTGTGCCACGCGTTTGAACTTGCATCAACTATTCGTATTCGGCCGAATAATGTCATTAATTATTCTTATTCGGTCGGATAGTAAAATCTACTATTTGGTACTGCTCTAGTCTTTAGTCGTCACTGTTTCAAATGTTAGTATTTCGGTAATTTCAGACACTTGTTGCTGTTGCATGGTTTGCCTATGTTCAGTGATGCTTGGGTTTTTGCTTGGACAGGTTGACAGTAAATGTAACGAAGATATGGCAGAGATCGGAAATGTTTTGCTGAATGATGACTTTCCAGATGGAAGCTTATCTGTTGCAACTGATCATGCCACAAGTGTGAGAAGTGCTGAAGATAATAACCAAAATACTACTGGAAAGGAACAGCGACATGCCAACACCAAGATGCTTCGGACTGTTAGTGAAGATACTCTCCAGCCCGATGAAGATGAGTCTGCTGAACATTCTGATTCCGACGAGTTGGAAACTGATGACGACGATATAACTAGCAAATTACTCTCGATACAGGTTCTACCACGAATCCCGAAGCGAAAACCGATTACAGATAACAGCTCCTCAACTGCTCCTGCAGGAGAAACAGCATCTTATTATAGTGTGCTCGAGCGTGTGAACTCTTCTTCCAGTTCCGAGAGTGCTAGATATCCAAACTGGTCGGCTGCCGGCTGGAGTCGAAGCAACATTGACAGAAGCGACAGACCGGTGCGGCACTGGAGCCGGAGAACTGTCAAAGACAAGAAGACTGAATCAAAGCATCCAGTCACACGAAGCGTTTTTGGGAAACAGCCAGGAATTGACGTTAAGCACAAGTCTGAAACATCTGAAATTAAATCGAAGCCAGTATCTTATATAAGTAAGCATTCGGCATGGTCGCCAGATGATGCGGATGTTTCCGATGGTCCAGATTTCTCTGAAATTGATCAAATTTCTGCTGACGAGAAAATGATACAATCGTTGCCATGTTTGCTGCCTACGTTACCATCAATACCAGGTCCGCTACCTACATTGCCTTTCGAAGAGCAGATGCGTGAACGTGCTAGGCTACGGAACTTGAATAGGCAGGGTGCTTCTCAACATGGTGATAACAACAGCTCGGAAACTACGAAAACAGTTTCAAGGAATTCTGACAGTATTGACAGTAACAAGGACACTTTTGTGTCAGCAAGTTTTTTCCCAGAGAAAACTGATGCCAGTAAGCTTGCTGTTACGCAGAAACAGCAAGATTTCAAGGTGCCAAGTTTAATGGGTTACTACTCATTTAACTGACCCCGGAGGGATGGCAGGCTGAGTTGGCCTTGTTGGTTGACTGATAGTGGACGCCGTATCCACAAAGTGGTCAAGCAGCCGTCCATCAGTCTAGCGCAGGATGAGGAAAGTCCGCCGGCCGGGACCAACATTCTAACCACTATGCTACGCCACCACGATGATGATGATGATGGTGTATGCAGGATACAGAAGCAGGCAGTACTGCTGGTGGCTTGCGAGGACGGCTGGCTCTACATGTTCAGCATTGAACCTTTGGCTTCAGGCAATGAATGCCTTCTTCTGTTCCAACATCGGTCAGTATATCTGTGAGCATGGTGTGAAGTGATCATGTGATTTCATACAGTCATTTGGTGGTGTTAGATCGTTATCATGCAGCTGTTCTAATAATAAATGTACAAAACGTCAGTTTTTACACTTGTTATAGGCAACATTTAGGGCGAGTTGCACCAGCGTGGTTCATGATCTTGGTTCAGCTGAACCTAGATCAAGAGTTGAACCGAGTTCACGCTGAATTATGTTGCACCAAGTTGAACTTGGATCAGCTGATCCCGTTCAGTTAAACGGCCGTGGTTATACCGTGGACGACTCTGATTGGTCAAGCCGTGCTCAGCCCGTAGGCCAACTACAGTGACGTCACAGTCACATGCGCTCATGCTAATGCTTACGAAACAGTCCAGCACTGATTAGCAGTAGTTTGTTCGAATTTAAGCTTCCCTGAAGTTATCACACAATTTTCGCATCAACAGTTGCATGATAAAGTTCTGAAGATACGCATTTTATATTCCAATAGATATTCGTTAATTATTCTACGTCCGTTGTCAAGATAATATGTTTACCATATATGGCATAGCAACGGCGCATCGGCACTGTAGAATGCCGATTATTTATCCATTAATTAATTTATCCAGCAAAAAGACTGCCGAAAACAGATATAGCACAAATTTAACATACCCAGATCACAAGTATAATTGAATTTAACGTCTTATAAATCGATACAAATGTGTTTTTGTTGCTGTGGTAAGGGTTCGATCGTATGTTTACTGTAGCAGCGAGACATCGTCACATCGCCACCGAAAAATGCGATATATTCATCTATTTGTTAATTTATCGAGCACAAAGAGAACATAAAACGAATATGGCAGAAATTTAACATATCCAGATCATCAGAATAATTGCATTAGATGTCTTATAATTCGACACGAGGAAGTTTTTTGGACAGGATAAGATTCGAATCGGACAATTTTTTTATCTCAGAAAAAATTTGTTGCCTAGTGCGCATGCATAACCGCGAGTTGAACCGAGATCAAAATTTGATCCGTGGTCAGATGGCAGTTCAGAATTGAACGGAGATCAACGCTTGAACCACTTTGGTGCAACGCAATTTACGGTTGAACTAGGTTCAAATTCAGATTTGACCCGGGTTCAAAGTTGAACGACGTTGGTGCAACGCGCCCTAAGTGTCTGTTATTCTTGAATATGCATGTGTGTATTTCCGAGTTTGTTACCTCCGCCAAGGAGGTTATGTTTTTGCCAGTTTTTGTTTGTTTGTTTGTTTGTCTGTTTGTCTGCTTGTCTGTGTGTTAGCAAGATAACTCAAAAAGTTATGGACGGATCTTTCTGAAATGCTGAGGGAACGTCGGGTATGGCATAAGCTACAGGTGATTCAATTTTGGGGGTGATCCAGCAGGAATCCTGGATTCTGGATCACTTTGAAATTTTTGTTACCATTGCGTTAAAGGGGGCATAAGCGAAACCGCTGGCAAAGCGAATATGGTGATGCCACCTGGCGAATAGCATTGCCTTGCCGAAGGTACCTGCGAGCTATGGTTGCTTTCTAGTTGATAGTGTCAAAGTTATGACTTTGTCAGCAGTCTGCTGTTTTGCTACTGTCGATGGACATCTTGTAAAAGCAGTCGTTTGCAAATCATAAGTGTGCAATAGCAGGTTTCAGCTGGGGGTTTGATCCCTCAAATCTCCTCTTTCTGGAGGTGAGGGGCCCTGTTTAACACAGTATTTCATTGGAGCCCATTATTATAGCTACTAAATGGCATCTTAATCTGTCAAATGGTTTAAGCAGTGTGCACAGTGTGACAGATGACAGACCACGCTACTATAAAATGGACATTGGGCAGCTATAGGCAAAATCACTTGCACTAAAGCAATTTTACCTAAAAGCTCGAAGTGGAATGTGGAGTTTTTGGTAGTTTTCTCACCAGCCGTCAGCACAGACTTTGGCAAAAGAGCCTCCTTTCCGTATAAAGCTCCCTACGTTTGGAATCAACTCCCCTCTGTCAGTTAAACATGTCACTTTACATCCAACATGTACACGTAACCTCAAAATTTGCCTACTCAGTTTATCGTACCTCCCACAGCTCTTTTCCATCCATCTAGTGACTCTATCTGGTGACTGCCTGTGCCTCAGATTCAGCTTGCTGATATTGTGCACCTTACAAGTGACTGTATTATTATTATTATTATTACCTTCGCCAATAAAGTAATGTTTTTGCCAGACTTTGTTTGTTTGTTTGTTTGTTTGTCTGTGTGTCAGCAAGATAACTCGAAAAGTTATGGACGGATCTTTCTGAAATTTTCCGGGAATGTCGGAAATGGCGTAAACTACCAGTGATTCAACTTTGGTGATGATCCAGAAGGAATCCTGGATTCTGGATCACTTTGAAATTTTCGTTAACATTGCTTTCAGTGGGGCATAAGGGAAACCGCTGCCAAACCGAATATGGTGCTGCCACCTGGCGAGCAATATGGCGCTGGCGGAGGTCTGCGGTCTCCGACTGCTTTCTAGTTATTATTATTATATTATTGTTATAACTGTCCTAACTGCTGCTTGTTTTGCTGCTCTGTCTTAGTGTTGATGGACTTCCTGTCAAAGCTGACATTCCAACATCAAGAACTGCCACATCATCCTCATCAGCAGCAGCAGCAACTAGGACTGAACCACTGAACATTAGCAAACTGCAGTCCACGCCGGCAAGCACTAAACCCTCTCTGACGTCAGCACCGCCAGCTACTGACAGCGAGTGTGAAAGCATCGGCAGACGATGCGACACTGTTGCTGCTGCTGTTGGCGCTGCTGGATCATCCCGTCAGTCATACGCGAGCGTAGTGTCGCCGCCACGCCGCGACAGTACTGATGTTGACTTACCATGCCCAGGTCGGTGGACTGAGAAATGGCGTAGCCAGGGGAATGTCCCCAACTTCAGTTGTGGATGTCGAAATTTATGCCTACTGCGTGCATTTCCGGAGATTTTTTATGGTCAAAAATGCATCTGCGGCTAGGCATCTTCTAGACTCTGCTGGTGGAAGCTTACATACTTTCAAACACTAACTGGTGGGAAGGGCACTCCACTGCACCACCATGCAGCGAATGGGAGTCATGACCCATCACAGAGGAGCTTCTATTTTTACTCCTCGCACGCTATGTTCCTAACGTGGTGAAGAGGAGTATATGAGATCAGTGTAATATTGAGAACCGACCAACTGACCGACGACCGACTGACCAACGACCGACCTCTGTTCCTGGAAGAGCCTTCCTGGAAGAACTTCAAACAGCCATATCTCCATAACGGTGCCAGATAGACGCATGGTCACTATGGACCACCCATAGGAAGTCGACCCCCGGGAGTCGAATGGTCACGTGACCCATGACGTCGCGTGACCCCAAAAGGTCAAGGTCGTGACCCCATTATCTTTCAGGCACCATATCTCCGTAACGGGGCCAGACAGACGCATGCGTTGAGGTATAACAACACGAATGGCAACTAGCATCATCGACCGTTATTGGAAATTTTTTCCTCTCAGTTCCTAAAATCGGGCAATATTTTATAAACTTCGGGGAGAAAATTTTCAATAATGACCTCGACGCTAGTCACTATTAGTATAATATTAAACGGGTCTCAATTAGACACTGAGTCTCTAATACAAGTTGAAAGGAACGAAAAAGCTTTTAAAAGAATACAAAAGAAAATGATGCGCACAAGGAGTACATTATATTGGTCACAATCTAACAATATTTCTTGTAACCATTTGCACTGACACGGTTTTATGCTGGCAAAAGTGAACAGACTGCTAACCGTGCGCACCCGACTCAAGTGCTAGAACCCACCGTGCCCAACTTATGGCAGTGCCACACCTATGGGACTCAGTTGTTTGAATTTTTGTGCAGGAATTTAATCGAGAGTTTGTACAATCTATTGTAGAAGTTTACATTGTGCAGCATATGTCAGTGGCTAGATTATTATCGGGAATTTATGGACATGTCATTCAAATTGATAGCCAGCACTGTGTGGACAGGTCGTAAGCAGCCAAGAATTTGTAACAGCTTGAGCGCCTCATGGACCAAAGGTGTTTCTGGGGGGGGTCTTACCCAGTCTATACTGACCATGAAGTTGGACCTAAGTATGTGAAAAGAGTAAGACAATGACGATTTTTGTTACAGGTTACTCAATTTAGTGGAATTTAAGCGTTTGTATTTGCTAATACTATTACCACTACTCATTGGCATATACAGAGGGCTAAGGAATGGGGACTAAAGCCCACGCAAAGGACCGGAGAGCGGCCCATGATTCTGGGAAAAAAGAAGATTGTATGCCTGCGTTAAGTACAGCTTACATCTGCACTGTGCATGCAATATTATCTCAGTTATCAGCAGCAGCAGTAGCATGATAGTACGTTATAGCAGTCTTGTTCTCAAATCAACTGGCTTACAGTTGTGCAGTTCTAAATGCATAATTGTGTAGTGAAATTGAATGACATTTGCTCCCAGTAAATGCAGTTTTTCGGTTTTTCATGTCCAAAATCTGTTTGCGGCTGGATCTCCACTCCGACTCAGTGCTCTCCAGACCGATAAAAGGTAAAGGTAAAGGTCGTCAATTTGTATAGCGCTTAGTCGCAAGCATGCACACGCCTCTAATGTGCTTTCATCACTAACCAGAGCTGCCTGCCACACGACCACCGTGTGCAACCTGCAGACACAGGCTGGCGCAGCGGCCAGCTAGGCAACCCCAGTCAGCTAGGTCCCCACCTTCCGTAACCCATAAATGAGTTACTACTCATTTTACCATCCCACGGAGGGTAGAAGGCTGAGTCGACCTAGCTGGCAGGCTTCGCATCGAGATGGTTTACCTGCCCGCAGGCAGTCACCCATAACAGTACTAACTGGGCCCGGTGTAGAGTAACTTCGTTTCAGCCGAAACGCGTTACCAACTACACCACGCCACCAACCGATAGCTGGTGGAAGGGGGTTCTCTGAGTAACCTGACCTCTGTTTTTGGCCTTCAGTCTCAATTTTCAGCCCTTCACGTCTCAAGGGCCTGAACTCATGAGCCCCCAATACTTTCACTGTCTACACCCTTGCTCTCTCCGCACGAAGTTGAAGCTGTACAATACTTGCATTCTACCTTCTGAGTGTTGGGCAGTTACTAAGAATGATGTGCGCAAGGTCGATGCACTTGATCAGTGGTGTCTGAGAATGCTGCTAGGAATCAATTGGCAACAGCATGTGCGCAACGACGAAGTCAGAAGGTTAACCAAGCAACCCCATCTCTTAGCCATTGTCCAGTCAAGGCGCCTGACCCTGTTCGGACACATTGCACGAATGCCTGATGAAACAGAAATGATGATGATGATGACACGCTTGCTGCTACTATTATTACTGTTGTTTCTGATTTTCTTTGCCAGTCGTTGAAATTACACTTTTTGGAATTATTACTTATCACAGCTAAGTTTGCTTTTTGTATACGTAGATGATACGGGTTACTGCACGCCGGCTGAAGAGGTGCAAGCTGATTGGCCGAAGCCTGCACTGGATGGGCTACGATTGGACGATGACCAGGAATTCCCCGCTGTCACTCGTCTTTACTCATAGTATTTGCGACGGAGTCGGCAGTTTTGTTCCTGTGTGAAGCTGAGCCTTTGGGCAGTGAACTCTGGCCAATTGCGTGGGTCGGTGATGTAAGGTTTAATTAATTGACAGTGAAAACTGAAGTAGTAGCTTGATTATTGAATAGATGAAACGTGTTGAAAATCTCCACTGATGATGATTAGGTGCTGCAGTTGCAAATAATGTTTGGATTAAGAACAAAAAAATACTAATCTGACAATTTAAGAAGTTTGCATTATAATTACGCAAAATCTGTTAAGCGAGAAGAGGATCTATTAGTGTTGCACTTTTATCAAATTCGACAAAAGATGCATCGATTTATGGTATCTTAGTTTTTTGGGAGGTTTTTGCAAGGAAATCATTGTTTAATCGCAGATATTTGTTTTATGCAAATATGCTCCACATTTGGGGCTATGTCTCAGTTAATTACGCAGAAACAATGGATCAGTTAGTTCAGGCTTTGCAAACAATTGCACGTAAATTAATTGGTACGTAATTGATTTTTATACTGTGTTTTTATACTGCGTTTATACTTCCTTAGTGTCATAGAGTGTGGCTCGGTAGTCTAACGGTAACGTGCCGGACTTGTAATCCTGAGGTCACTCAGGGGCACAGGTTCGACTCCACACCAGGACACTGCCGAGTAACGACCTTAGGCAAGTTGTTCACACACATGTGCCTCTGTCACCAAGCAGTATAATTTGGTACCGATCAAAGGGCGGTGATGCCCCGAGGCTGGGAAGGTAACCGTAGGTCTGGCGTCGCACTGGCCATGCGTCACGGACTCAAGTGGTTTATCCACCTATGAGCTCAACGACCACGAGTGGGAGATGAGCACCCCGCCTACGCCCCAACTGGGGCATGGCTCCCTTTACCTTTACCTTTTAGTGTCATAGAAACTTTGACTTTTTAATTAAGCTCACAGACCTAGTTTAGCTGATGTTTCCTATAATATGTACTGTTAAGTTTATACATAGCCAATACTTGCTGTCTTAAGGAATGGCCCACTGTGGCTCGAAATTTCGGAATCAACTTGTTTGCATTAGAATTTTTTAAATTTCAAAGATGCCAATTTTTGATGTGAATTTAATAGATGTAAATTATACAGTTAATCAAAGTAAAATGAAACATTTTTGGAAGATTTTTTGCCTATTCAGTAGCCGAAAGTCATTGTATTTTAACTTATATTAATTTGGTGCAATTACGGACTAAGGAAAAGTGAGCCATTTTATGGGACACATGTAGTTATTTATTACTTTTTATGTCATTTGCCGTTAACAGTATCATATTGTTACTGCTAACTTCTGGTTAAATGCTGGTATTTGATTATATTCATATCTGTGTCAGTGTTTTCTGTTTGGTGTATTTAATGTTATTTACGTTGTATGTCCATTTGTATGTTTTGTTGATGTTTTTAGCAGTTTTTACTTGCGAAAGCACTACTGCTTTCAGCGCATCTTAGCCACGGTAATTCTGTCCATCTGTCTGTCTGTCTGTCACACTTGTGGATCAGTCAAAAATGGTGTAAGCTAGGATCATCAAATCTTCACCGTCGGCTGCCCTGAAGACTCTAGTTTCAGGAACCGTAAAGCTTTTCCATAAATTCGGAAGGGGTCACCCTGAACAAGGGCGCTAAATGAGAGGGGGTAGGGGAAATGTACGATTTTTAGCCAATGAGTCGCTGTGTCTCAATAACGGTGCGAGATAGGGCTTAGGTTACTACTAATCACTAATAGGAAGTCATACACTGGCTCTCGATTGCCACTGAATTCAATGACCTTGGATGACCTTGCAGGCTAAAATGGAGGTTTTAATGGATTTTTGGCAATTTCGGACTGTGAGACACATTTCAAGAGCAATTTGCACTGAAACCAATTGAGATAGACATGGACAACCTGCATATGAAATTTTCAGCATTGAACGTAGATTTCAATGGTCTAAGTCTCAATTTTCTAGGTTGAAGAAAACTTGCACACAAGGGCATCAAAGATCGGTACTTCCGTAAAAGTCATTTTTTTTAAATTGTTGGCCAGTCTTTCGTGTAAACAATTGCAGATAGGCATAGGCATGCTGGCTATCACAACAAGCACTTGTGACGAGCTTTTTAGTTGTATCAAAATCGATGACTTTGAAAGACCCTAAACTTCCAAAATAAGAGGTTTTTATTGATTTTTGCGATCTTTGGCTGCTGTGCACTCCAAGAATGAACTGCGATGAAATAGCTGGAGATAGACTGACAGTTTGTGAACAAGAACTGCTATAGGCTTTTGCGCGTCTCTTGAGCATTAGCTCAAATTTCTTGTTCTTTTTATGATTATGTCCTTTATTTAGCTAGCTCTGTATAAAATTTCTTTTGCTGTTGTTATATATCCCTCTCTGTAAGAACCCTTAAACAGATTGGGTGCATGTCACATGTGTCAGTATCCCACAATCCAACAGTCAATTTGCCATGTCTGTATAAATGCAGTTGTTGTCTTAAAATTACAGGATGGTGATATCGTTTACATTTGTCTTGTTGACCATTAGTACCATACATGTAACACATGTATGCTTTCGTATGTTATTTTTACTGCCAACTTAATTTTTAAAATCTAGCTTTCAGGCTTTTTGGTGTCCGTTCCTGCCCCCTACCTCAGATTTGACAGGCGCCTCATGAAATAGTGTGTGCTGTGAATTTACTCAGTTATATGTTGTTTTTTGTTATGTCGTTGTTCTGTCGTTATTGTTAATATTGTTATTAACGTGGTTATCATTTGTATCCATTACATTGTCATTGAATATATGCATTCTGTCCATCTGTCGACTAAAGACCCACTAGCTACTGAGCTGCAGTATTCTACAAAACGGTAATCAGTGGCAAGGGTCAACTGTCCCACCCGTAAATTTTTGTCTGTTGAAATATTCTCTTCTTGCCAGAAAAATTTTCTTTAACAGACACAAATAGCACAAAACTTGGGACTGCATATTCCCCATTTTGGAGGACTGGAGCAAAATTGAAATTTTTAGCATCTCTGTTGGCAATTTGTGTCTTTCTGTGGGAAAATATTGCAACTTTCCATCTCAACCCAATATGCTGCTGACCGTAATTTTGTGATAATATAACATGATAATCAGGGAGGTAGCAGGGAAAACTTCCCCCTCTGGCTACTAAATTTTAGCCTATCAGATTATTTTCTTCGTGTTGGAAAAATTGCATAGCTTATGGTAAATAAATAGTACACGGTGTTTCATAAAAACACCCCTTTTTTCTTTCATAGTTCACTCAAATAATGACAAATTCACATGAAATTTTAACCAGTTGTAGCTGAAGAAATAATAATTCAAAATATTTCAACAAAATATGGCAGTTGATTAAATATTTTTTGCTAGTCGTGACGTAACGCTGACGTCATAATGTGTCACAGGTATACAAGCTTGCTAGTCTCAACTGGTGCTGTCAGTTGCTACCCTGCTTCGATGGTGAACTTAATCTGGTTCGCTGATGAAAAATGTTCATCGTATCAGCACTAAGCAACATAGGGACATGAAATCAGGCGTCTCGCGATCCAAAACCTTCTCGCATGCTCAGTGTTTTAGTGCACTGTCTTGCTTGAACATGTGAAAGTCCAACTATCCCCACAGACACGTAAATGCGATTGCTTTGCGCATATTTTTTGTGGCTCCAACTGTAAAACTTCAAGAATTTGTCATCAATGAACCAGGTTTTTCACCGTCGGAGCAGGGTAGCAACTGACAGCACCATTTGAAACTTACAAGCTTGTACCTGTGACACATTATGACGTCAGCGTTACGTCTCGACTAGCAGAGAATATTTAATCAACTGCCATATTATGTAAAACCATTTCGAATTAGTATTTTCTCAGCTACAACTTGTGAAAATTTCATGAAAATTGGTCGTTATTTGAGTGAATTATGAAAGAAAGAAAAAGGGGTTGTTTTTATGAGACACCGTGTAGACGATAAGCAGCTTAATCTACTGCATAGGGCCAAAGCTGCTCATAATATGTTAATACAATTTTGTTCATATAAACTCACTTAGTGTTCTTTCAGAGCCACGTAAACTGGAACTTGCAGTAATCATTTTCGTTTTGTCCAGTCTCTGAGGGACTTTGTCATTTTAACCCGTAAGCTTGCAATACGCAGAAGTTATTTCATTTTTAATATGTTGTTGTATCACGAATAACAGCTTCAAGAAATAATATGACCGAGTGATGACTTTTTAGCGAAGCTGTTTTATCGCTACGAAATTACGCTGAGAGAAAACGTGAATTTTTTTCATTGATTTTAGCACCTATTAATACAGTGGCGGATCCAGGAAGACCGACGTGCTGCTTCACTCCTCTTGCCCTTTCAACTTTATTCGTGATGGGCGTGAATTAACACTTCACGGGTATGCTGTGGCGTGTTGCTAATTATAATTTAACCCATTACTGCATGACTTATTATAGTTTGCTGTCCAACTAGATGTCCCATTTTTGGGACGCTATGCATGAATGGGTTAATGTCTGAGGAATATTATTACAATTGTTGCCATCATATTTATATTTATATATGAGCCTATGTGGGGTTCCATTTTATCTGGGGTTCCAGATTTATATTCTAAGTCACGAAATTCAATTTCGTCTGGGGCTTTCTTCCAGACCCCAATGGTTGGAGCTCACAAGGCTCCCTCATACCCCCTAGCTGGATTTAAGGGGTCCTATTTCTGAAAGAAGAGATGGGGAGTGGAAGGAAAACAGAGCATAAGGGATGAGAAGAATTGTCTGTTGCCTCTGCTAAGACGTACATCCGCCACTGTATTCGTATGATATTAATGTACACAGTTATAATTACACCGCTTTTTCCTTCATTTTTTATTTGATTACTGAACACTGTCAATGGTCGTACTATGCAGAAAGTTATCCAGTATATTTGTTTATTTCCATCTCTGCAGTTTTTGCATAATAAATGCCAGCTTTGATCGTCATGGCAGCTTGTACGTGTAAGTACTAATGTTGTTGTCAGTGTATATTTGTGAAATGAGTATGTAAGCAGCTAGTTTAGTTACAAGGCAGAAGCCAACTATGCCAATCTGAGTCTGCCATGCTCTCCTTGCGTGTTTCTTTGTACGCTTCAGCCAGTGGCGACGTGGCCGGGAAACTTGTTTTTTTTGGTCGGAAAATTTGGGTCCAAAATTGCCAAATATGGGACCGAAAACTTCCCATTTTGAAGAACTTTACGGACTAAATTGAAAATTTAAGCTATTACATAGTCTTTGCTATGGGAACTTTGCAGAGTCTGTCGAAAAATTGCAACTTACTTACTTACTTTCTAATTTAACCCGCGACGCCGCTGGCTGCAGAGCGGCTTTTGGATGAGTTTTTGTCAGTGCAGTTTGTAAAACAAGACAAGTTGGTCGTATGACTTTGTTCACAATTCACATATCTTGTCCAAATGTAACTCGACATGTGCACGCATTGACAGTTATCTTTATTCGCCATAAGTGGTAGCAAATGCGGAAACAAACATAGTATGCATATTACAGTCAATAGGTCATGCTGAGTTGCTGACAACATACTCTTACTATGTAGCATCTCGAAAATCATATCATTTATGTGAAATAACCAAATTAACTGTCGTCATAACTTGCGTCATATCACTGATAGTGTATGGCACAAGTTTGCTGAACAAGTATAGGCCAGATGCAAAATGATTTTGCTGCTAGGCAAAATCGTAATCGTTTTCTTTTAATTTGCCTTCAGCACCAATTTCCAATTACATGTTTCGGTTGGGGGTTCGACCCCACATCTCTTCCTTCCGCTTGTGGCCAGAGACCCCATGTGATACAGTAGGCCTATGTCCTTGGATCCCACAAGTAGTGTAGGCTACCTGCGGAATGACATCTAAATCCGTCGAACATGCACGAGTCTGACAGGCGACAGTCTGATGACAAACCATGGAGTCATTATGTTGGCATGCTTTACTACAAAAGACAACCATAATCTAGGCCTAATAATTGACTGCCACGTGCGTGTTAGCAAGATTGCACAATAGAACATGCCGAACTAAGCACAAAATTTATTACAGACGTTAACGTGCTATCGTGCTATGTTGCTAAGCCCCGTTATGTAATCAGAGAGTGTCACGTGTTCAAAATCAAAGACTTGGTACCGGTGTAATGTATAGTAAAATGTATACCGGAAAATTTTTGGATTTCATCGTTGGGAATCGGTTAAAATTTGTCCAGTTACATTGTGAGCGGTTAGATTTGGTGAGAAATGTTCAGTTACAGTACATAGGTTAAAGTTTTGAATGGACTTTTTAACGGTAGGAATGATTTGTCAGTGTTTATCATGGTGTCGGCAGAGCAATGGGTATAGAAAACTGTGCAACAAATATGACATTTTAGATTGTAGTCCATTGCGTTTTGATTTATTTGCTAAGTTTAGGTACGTGTGTGAAGGTCGATAAATTTGCTTTTATTCTATTTTAAATTTCATTGGTTAGTTTATTTTACTTTATGTGCATATTGACTTGAACATTTATCTGTCAGTCTATCTGTATCTCTGCCTGCCTGTCTATTTGTCTGTCATTTAATTTGTACTACCTGAGTGGTGAATAAACGTATATATATAAATGTCTTTGGTTTATTTAAACAATTGCGCACAACATATTCGTTTTCGGGTAGAGT
>Ga0209367_1001277_pt1 | contig 30326 bp, 19 predicted proteins | sample WorMetLIZISLAND2_FD_187412 | JGI IMG/M metagenome (GOLD analysis project Ga0209367, IMG submission 187412) | Marine gutless worms symbiont microbial communities from Max Planck institute for Marine Microbiology, Germany - Olavius geniculatus... ...
CTTTTGCAAAGCTGTAATAAGATATCCACCGACTTGTGCCTGATAGTTCTTTTTATCATCCCCAACATTCGATTAGCTTTGCTGCAGGCTTGCACGCACTGACTGGACACCTTCAAATCACTACTGATCAGAATCCCCAAATCTCTTTCGACATCCACAACTCCCAACTGGCTATTGTTCATACTATATTTATAATGCTGATTATTCCTCCCACAAAAACTTTATGTTTTACGCATCAAATGTTAGCAATGTCTGGAAGAAATCGGTAACCTGACGGCTTAGCGGTAGGTGCCGGCGTTGTCGTCACACAAGAGGACTCACAATCTTCAGCCGACTCAAACCTGTTGTCGTTACCTTCACAGCCGCCGTAATAGAACGCCTCACACTGACCCGATGAACTTACGTATGAGTAGCGCATGACGTAGTCGTAACATGGACCTGTCTCCCGCGGAGCCTGCGCGCACCTGTCTGTAAACATAGCAACGTTTCACGAGTTACACACCGTTCACACGATCAAGCAAACATCAAGCAGACCTGATGGAACCCTGCCCCTGGCTCAAATGTAGGCAAAGGCTTAGCCCACAGCTAATCACGTGTTATATAAACCTTCCAATTACAACCCGCCCGCCCTCCTAATTAGCATGCTAATTACTATAGCTCGTCGAGCTAGCTGAATGAATGCTAGTAAACATCGAGCAAACGTCGAGCAGACGTCGAGCAATTACCACGTGCATTTTGAATACATTTGCTCGACGTTTGCTCGATGTTTGCTAGATCGTGTAAACGGGGTATTACAGATACAAAATTGTTCCAATATACTGGGTGGTGCAGCGATTTTCAACCGGGGTTCCGCGGAACCCCAGGGTTCCGCGAGCATCTGCCAAGGGTTCCGCAGCTGGCGGAAATAAGCTAGCGTGCGAAATCTTGCCAAACAATGTCGTAGAAATACTCATCATGAAATATTTTGTTTAAAATTGCGTTTCTACACGTTTATTTTGGCACAGACCAACTCTGTTAAATCATTTTTGCTGTTAGTAGTCTTGGTGTATTTGCATTTTTAGGAGCGTATGCTTTCTATGCACGACGTTAGGCCACTCAACTCCAAGGATAAGTGCATTATCGCAAATAAAGATGAAGAAGAGAAAAAACATTGATTAGGGTTAGGCCTATGGTTACGAAATCGTTTGACCATTTACTTAATAAATTCAATTCTTTAAACACTATGCTAAGGAAAATTGAAAAGACACGTATCTTTAACGAGGACGTCCACGTGATAAATTTTTTTAGTTGGTATGGCTGGGGCCAAGCGGCCGTCGACGACCGCTTCGCCCGTCGTGTTACGTTAAATACAATAACGTACTGCTAGCTGTTAACGTAATCAGATTTAATATTGGTCATCTTTGCTTGCTTTGTCGTCCTCACAAGGGCTTTGCTCTGCTAAGGAAATGAGTCCGCAGACACCCTGTAGCTTCTACCTTGCGTACGTCGTTGGACGCATGGATCAATGCATGGGGTTCCGAGGCAACAAAAAGGTTAAAAAAACCCTGGGTTGGTGCATAAAAAGTGGAGCACACCATCACAGTACGAATAATAATCTGCACTCTGTTGCAATGTTATTAACAAAGTAAAGTAGGTTTATTACATCAATAGCTGTATTAGGCCTATCGCTAAATTACATAAAATTACAACGTTAAAATATGCAGTGGAAAATATAAAATGACTTTAAGTGCACCATTTTATTACATTAGACCTACTACTAGCACTATTATACCGGAAGAAGCTTGAAGTCTTGAGCCAGATTTGTTGGTTGTCGACTTGGTTGTTGTTGTGAGGCAGCGTTTCTCGCACTCTTCTGTCGACTCAAACCGGTTGCCGTTTCCTTCACAGCCGCCGTAATAAAACGCTTGGCACAGACCGAGCGAACTCATGTACGAGTAGCGAACGACGTAGTCGGAACACGAACCCGCGTCTTTTGGTGGCTCAGAACAGACATCTATACGTTCAAACGACAATCAAATAGATAAATAAAGATAAATAGATAAAAATAGGCCTACAAGAAAAATTTTGCTTAACATCATGTAACCAGCCACCCAGGTAAACTCAGCCTCCTACCTCCAGGGAAATGGGAAACGAGTAGTAGCTTATGAGCTGAGGTGTGGCTGACTGGGGAAGTGGTATGTTCGCGTGCTGCACCGTGTCCAATAATTAGCGTGGGCAATGGATGGTCGCATACTGTGCTGCAGTATCATTAATACCCCGTTTACACGATCGAGCAAACACCGAGCAAACATCGAGCAAACGTCGAGCAAACATCGAGCTGGCTCGTCCAGCTAACATATAGCCAGCCCATCGAGCCAGCTCGTCGAGCCAGCTTGATCGTGTAAACGAGGTATAAATTATGCCAGTCAGCTACCACATCCAAGATTGGAAAGCACTCCTGGGTCACGAGTCCGACTCGTGTAAGCAGTGACATATAAAGTGTGAGAGCCATTACCTTCACGACAGAAATACTAACAAGACAGCGGTGTGCGACGATTACTTACCGCCAGTGTCAGACTGAGTGTGAGCTGTTTGAACGCTTGGCTCGTCAGTTGTCGCTCTGATGCATCGCTTCTCACAATCTTCAGCCGACTCAAACCTGTTGCCGTTACCTTCACAGCCGCCGTAGTAGAACGCCTCACATTGACCCGATGAACTCACGTATGAATAGCGTAGGACGTAGTCGTAACAAGTACCTTCCTCCTTTGCCGGCATGGAACAGACGTCTAAACGCATTACGCATATACGAAATATGACCTTTCGTACGCTTAAAGGCCTTCACACAAACGTTATAGGAAGTACAGTTATTTGGGTTCCCACACTCGACACGAAAGTTGCGGTCGAAGCTGATCTGGGTCGCAGTCAGCTACAACAAATGACTTCGCCATAAACCCGGCCTTTTAGACGTTAGGCTCCTATCCTTTTCACAAGTAACCAGGCTGTTTCTTGTTTTTTCCCACAGCGATTGTTTCACTTCGCTCTTTCAGTCTCGTCTAAAACAGTTTTAGTTTTTTTTAAATTTACGTTCTGGATTATGCCGCAGTAGGCCTATGCCTGCAAATAAACGTTTTCGTCATTACTGTCTTGTATTTTTTTCAAATACCGAATATCTGGTTGGTGACAAAGCGAATGTCTGCATAAGTCAGCAAGTTGCCCAGAGTCGTTACATGACAGTACAACGGTCGGGAATCAGACCCACGTTATCTAACATGTCATAAATTATTAGACCAAGATCATCTCGCACAGGTACTGTTTTTATAACGTACGGCTGCAGTCGTGCATCATAAAGCAAACGACGATATGTAGTTTATGCGATTTGATCGCAGTCCCTGCAGGTTAGACCACTGTCTGGAGTGGTATAAGTTCGTACTGCGTAGCCTACTTGTTTACCCACCCAGAGCGTGCTATAACTATAACCTACCAGGTATACTCAGTTGACGAAACGTAGCCTATACCTTGCGGCGCTTCAGCACTGCACTTTTTGCGGCACTCGAGTTCGGTGTCGAATCTGTTGTCATTTCCCTCACATCCGCCGTAGACAAACTCCTCACAACGGCCGGTAGACGAGTTGTAATACCAGCGCAAGAAATAAGCGTAACACGGCCCACCGTCGTCAGGAAGACTGCATACATCTGCACGACAGACGAAACGACAGCTGGATACTAGCGGGTGATGTTAATTTCACGCTTTGCACTGTAACCTGCCTGCGATTCAATAAAAGCTGTTGACAAAATTCTCATTCATTGCCGTTGTTTTGCTTGCGGACCTTACTCTTTTAAAGTTTTAAAAAGTTTTTTTTAAACCCTGCAAACTCTGCCCACCTCTGCAAATACCCTCCCTCAGTTTTAGTATTATCTAATTACAATCAAAACAACGGGGTTCAAAATTCAAATACAAACGTATAAACGTATGTTTTCTACCACATTGTGTTGGTGAATAAAGATTATCATTTACAGTCCGTACTATTGCATTCGATAAAGAGGTTATGTATTCGTCTTGGTAGGTTCGTCTGTCCTCTCGCACTGAGCAAAATCATTCATAAAGTGTCAAAAAATTTTTTCGGCCTCAAGCTCACCTTGCTGTTGCAGTTTTCGTTCACGTACACACGTTCTCTTGCATTCCGTCTCTGAGCTAAACCTGTTCTCGTTGCCAGCGCAGCCTCCGTACGAGAACTGCTCGCAGCTCTTGGACTGAACGTTGTAGAACCATTTGTCTGTGAAATCAGTGCAAGGCCCAGCGTCAGCATCCAACTCACACGCTGCAACTAACCACATCCCACCATCATTACGTTATCACTGAACATCTATTCACTGAAAAATAATGGTAGAAAAAAACGAACAAACAAAAAAAACAAATAGCTGAACTAAAAATCGTAACTTATTATCAGAACGAGCTAAAATGTTTTTCTCTTTGCTTTTCAGTCGTGACTTTACAGAGATCAAAATAAAAGCAATCCTGGCATGGTTTATTAGTAGTTCGAAAATATGACTTTATGTCAACTAATTAGGCTCTACCATTAACAGTGCAAGCTGATGTCATACATTTATGTTAAAATACATGAAAGATTCGTATTTTCTACATTAAAACTGGTCTACAGTCGTCAATGGTATACACTAGCGAAAAGGGTCTGGACGTGTCGGTTGCTAAAGAAATAGCGTTGCCTAGCAACCGTTGCTATACCATATATATCATTTCACAACGGTTTCACGTCTGAAAATGTTTAATGTGTGTGTTGAAATGGTACTGTTGGAATTACACGTCATCAGATCCGGGAATGCCTCTGGGTATCCGATGCTCATCAGCTTCCATTTCCAGTTCTTTTATTCCTTCCCTTTCGGACAATATATTCAGTTTGATTCCATGCTGTAACTTGGCTTGATAATCGCCAGTACCGTATATCGTTTGTGATGCAGCCTAGAAATGACGGAAGCCTGTATGAGCGGCTGAACTGACCCTGTCCTCCAATAGACAGCATTATGAGATTGATGACTGTCTGGAGGATAACAGGGAAGATTATTAGAACTGTCATTTTCGATACATATGCGCAATTATGATCGGCAGTTCTTACAACTTGTGTTTCTGTCGTTTGTTGTGTTTTGTGTTTTATAAAAGTTAAACTTTCTGTACAGGTTAAACTTTTTGTTCCGTTATTATGTGTATGTGCAATTTTGCCTGCAAAGGCCGTCCCCGAAATGACCTATACTGTGTCGGGCGGCACGTTAAACCCTACTCAGTCACTAACTCACTCACTGAACTGACCGTGTTCGGAGGAGTGTTGTTGCTTGCAGCGTGCCTCGCAGTCGGCAATCGTCTCGAATCTGTTGTCATTTCCGCGACAACCTCCATAGATGAACGACACACATTGCTGTGTGTCAGCGTCATAATAGTAGCGCTCATAGCTACCGCCGCACGGACCAGTCAACGACGGCTGGTTGCACACCTCTGCGTCATCAAAACGTCATTCATCATTCATCATCAACGTGAAGCCAATAATTCATAAAAGCCTGTTCACATCCCATTCAAAAATAACCAGAATCGTGACCACTAAATGCGATTTTCGAGCTTGAAATATACAAAGGTGCGTTTGCGCTGGATTAAAATGACTGCATATCATGTCAGAACTCAGCACCTCATCGACATCTTTTCTTGTTTTCCCTCCAAAGGTGAACGTTGCATTACTACTCATCTATCGGGTAAGTCCATAGCAGTAAAGCTGTAGAACACCAAGTTTTTAAAACTAAATCGCATCAACAAAGATTGACCAACTTGAAACATTTTTACAATAAATTTATTGATACAAGTCACTGTTCAGTGTTCATGAGTGGCTGCTTATGCCGACACATTTGTCTTTTCCATTGGTACAAATGTCTTGTTGTCAAGGCTTACTTGGTGACAGAGGCTGCTGACATTCGTCCTCGCACAGTTGCATGGACCCGAAGTTATTGGCGTTGCCGTCGCAGCCGCCGTAGATGAAACGCTGACATTCTCGCGCAGAAGCGTTGTAGAAGTAGCGCGTCATCGATGCTCGACATTCGCCAACGGATGGCGGCAGGAAACACTTGTCTACAACAATATACAACGTGTCCACAAAACAAAAACATCCCGGACATTTTCGATTCTAACGTAAAAAAGAATTGTCAGATTTTAATCATTTTAACACAAATATTTCTGAAACAACCGGCGATCAAACAACTGCCCAATTTTCCACCGCACCACTGTCTGCTTTTGCACTACCTGGGGAAACAAAACCAACGAAATATTGCATTTTTTTATCCTATTTCGCTTGTTAGGGTTTTCCCAATTAGTGCAGAAGCATACATTTGGTGAGGTGAGAACTAAAACGGTCATTTGATGGCAAGTAGTGTCAAAAATGTTTGCACCAAAAATTACTAAAATCTGTCAATCGTTCTTTAAGTCACAATCGTTAACGTTGGGGATGCTTTTTGACGTATTTCTGTTCATTTCAACTTATATTTTGATGTTTTGTTTTCCCCAGGTAGTGCAAAAACAGACAATGGGTGAGCTAGAATATTGAACGCTCACTTGACGGCCAGTTGTGCCAAGAATAAATTCACCAAAAATTATTAAAATTGGATGTCTTTTTTTCAAGTGACAATCGATAATGTTTGGGATGTTTTTTTCCGGACACGGTGTTTATGTAGGCTTATAGTTTACACATTGACAGCACCAAACTGAAAAATTGTTGTCATCTAAGCCTGCTAGGAAAAACATTGTTTTTTTCTCTGACCTTATATACAAAGCTAAAATAACACCGAGTTACAGAGCTACACCGTAGTTTATATTCTGCTAAAACTGACAGAAAAATGTCCGAAACTACAAATAAAACAACCACAACTCGCAACTGCTACTTTCGTTGACGTTTTACTGTTTAACACTTCTCCCGAGTTGCTTAAGGGTTAAGCCGAAATACTCTGAAAACAGGGTTTTAAGAAATCGCTAAAGTACGCATTTGAGGAACCGGATACTACTTTTGTTGCCATTCGAACAGTAGCAAAAACACATTGAGTGTCAAGTCGTTTTATCATTGTGTAACAGTATTTTGTCTGTTTTTATTAAACTTTGAATGAATGAATGATAATTATCAGACAAATTGTGGACTAAGAACACTATTCTGGCAGTCGGTGAGACGACATTTTAAAAATAAATTCAAAGAAATAATTTGTATTGACATGGAAAGCAAACAGTCGTACGGTACCGTATCCGGGCGGGTTGACGCAGACAGACTGGCAGTCTTCCTCGGTGTCAAAGCGATGTGCATCGACGTCACAACCACTGTCCCAAGACCGAGTACACGCTCCAGCCGAAGCGTCAAACAGCCACTTGATCTTGTACTCACCGCACACGTTCGACTCTTGCGGCATCGTACACTTTGCTATAGCAGTAACATCAGCGATCACTCCGGACTTTGCAAAGTGCATGTCTAAGTAATACAAACTACTTACTGCTAGGTCCACTAGAAAGATTAGTTGGAGTACAGTCCAGTCCAGGAAATAATTCGGTAAACAAATGAAGTTTAAGTCGCTGACGGAAAGTGGATACGATTCGCCTAAAGCCAGGTCGTCTGGCAAATCGTTCCAGGTCCTTGGGCCGACAACCAGAAAAGCCGAACTGGCGACGGTTATCAACAGTGGTGGTTCTAGCCCGCAACATCTGGGGGGGGGGCACGGCCCCATGTTGAGCGCGGTAGCAGAACGCAGCGGTCGGCGGCCAGGTAAGTCGGCAACGTAGCACGTGTAGTCCAACTAAAATGTGGAGTTCAAACAAAACAGCATGAAGTCCAAAAGGGAAGTCCAAAATGAAAAACTGTAGAATCCAACTTGAACGATTGGCATAGGGCCTATTGTTTCACAGCTAAAATGACAGATAAGCTGTTTTATTTTCATTTCCCACATCAACTTAGGTTGAATATACATTCCAAATGACCACATTTAGGGATATGTGGATTCAAAAAAAGTCCTCAGATTATACTCTATTATCAACAACCAATAGGCATGTTATTCATCTCCAAAATCTATTTTACTAAAAGATTGCTTTTCCACAATCTTAGTAATGTTCCAAACATGTCTGCCTTTGGGACCTATCGCGCAGTCTTTAGAGGCTTTTCCAGACTGCTTGCGTTAAGGCAGTTTTCACTTCTGTTTGGATTCTGCGGAAAACTAAGTGGGTCTAAGCATTTTTGATCGTTTGCTGTGAATTTTGCACACTATAACGTATCACACGATTATTCTAGCCTCAGTCAACACACCGACATGTACGGTTAACCCCCTAAGATGAGTTTTCTAAAATATTTAACAACTATAACAGACGAATTACCTCCGTGTTTAACGCGGTCCGGACAGCCGGACAAATGAGGTCCGTATGCTGGGGTCAGTCCATCCTCACAGCAGCCGTACGCTGACTCGCTACAGCTGGACTCCGACTGGTTGGTAGATACGGTGGACGGACAGCCGGCGAAGTCAGGTCCGGTAGCGGTGGATATACCGTCCAGACAACAGCCGTAGTCGCTGCCGGCACAATCTGCCGTCTTCTGGGACTCCGGCTCACAGCCGGCGTAGTTACGACCCAACGCCGGATCAACACCATTCGGACAGCAGCCCCACAGCGTCATATTGCACGGAACTGATCATTATACATGCACCACAACCACACACAGAGAATTAGACTTAGATGCCGACTGCAACAAGAGTATAGGACGACTATTCTCATATCTGTATCTTCGTATTATATGGCCATATGCTATTGCTCTTATCACCAATATTATTGTCCCTCCCAACAGAAAAGACCCCGGCGGTTAAAAAAAGCGCTATCTACGTAGGGTTATAGCAAAAGACTCTTTGTGCAAACGGCAGCTACGCTTACGGACAGTAGCTAAAAAAGGGACGAAAACGCTAGGGTAGGGGGGTCAGAGTTAAGGTTGCGATTAGAGTTAGGGTAGCTGCCCTTTATACAGAGGGACTTCTGAAAATAAATAGTCGAAAAAAGTTAAATGTTGAAAGCTACTGAAATGACCAGAGGTCCGGCACGTCGTTACTATTAGACGCGCTACGTCACTATTGCTCATGCATTTTACAAAAAAAACTTTCTGGCAGTGACATGACTTAATATTTTTTATTAATTTCCTATGACAGAATAAAAAAACCGGAAAGATATGCACCAGTTTTGATTGGTCCAGTGCAACCTTCAAAGTCCGGTCCAGAGGCCGTGGACACAAAATCAGGACAACATCCGTACTCAGTCTGTGAACAGCCAGGCTCCAGCTGAATATCACCAGATGCAACTTCCTCGTCTTTATGCCCAGGGCATCCGAGATTGTGCGGACCTGTTCGACATAATCAATAACACAAACATTTTTACTCAAATTTTTCGTGCAATTTATTGCAATTTTGTTGTTTCTCTTGGCCAGACTGCTACCTGAAACTTCTTGAAAGAGAAGTTTAGTTCATACTTTACTTGCAAGTTGTACCATGATCCAGCATCAAAACTACAAATTGGCATTACGCCATTCCCATCTATTTAAAAACTCCGTAATCATAAAATCAGTTATTCACATTATTTCGCCTACTTTCAGCAAACCATCTGCTGGGATATCGCAGCAGGCAGCAAAAACAGTCCATAGTAAAATAGTCAAAGTTAACAGCCAAGGAATGTTGATTTAAACAGAAAAGCCTTCAATTATCATTCAGCGTTGGTTTTCACTACAGAGACACTGTTATAAGTATAACAGCGTGTAAAGTACTCGGGCAATCTGGAAGACACAAAAAGATGTGAGCAGAGCAAAGTACCCATGGCCGAGGTGACTCCATCTGGGCAGCAACCATGCTGACTGTCTCGACACAAGCGTGCACTGTACGGACATCCTTCACCGTGAGGTCCTTCAGCAACTGAATGTCCGTCGTCACAACAACCGTATCTAGTTTCCTACATACGAAGCACATCACACACATCTCACCGTACATTACTATGATCACACATGGTCCAAAATGCACGGCCCAACTACACGCAAAATCGCTCACCAAACTCCGCTAATCATTGACTCAAAGAAATTCGACATCGCCATCCGCTATCCTATTGAAGAATATAGGGTACGTGCTGTACATATTATATCATATCCGTTTCTTGCAAATTCCATTCCTTGCAAAGTGAAGCGACGCTTTTATTTACGCACAGAAGCCATCGCAATTGTCTGTCTGTCTGTCTGTCCGTCTGTCTGTCACACGGGTGGATCGGTCAAAAGCGGTGCAAGCTAGAATCACCAAATATTTACCGTCGGCTGCCTCGAAGACTCTAGTTTCAGGAATCGTAAAGCTTTTCCATAAATTCGCAAAGGGTCACCCCGAACGAGGGCGCTAAATGAGAGGGGGTGGGCAAAATTTGCGATTTTTGGCCAATAAGTAATTGTATCTCAGTAACGGTGCGAGATAGGGCTTAGGTTACTATTAATCACTAATAAGAAGTCATACACTGGCTCTCGATTGGCGCCAAATTCAATAACCGTGAATGACCTTGAACGCCAAAATATAGGGTTTTATGGATTGTTTTGGCGATCTCAGGCTGCGACACAAGTCTACATCAATCACAAGGTGGCGCCACGGAACTATCGTTATGCGATCCAGATAGACATTTGGTATTTGTATATTAACTTAGCGTGAACACCCCAATTTTCAGCTGAACTACTGTACCGGAACTGTTGTAGGCTTTCGCGTGTCTCGTGAGCATTAGCTCAAATTTCTTGTTTAGCATATGCGTTCGCTAGAACTTTAAATCAGCATCTATTATCTGTCGTGCGTTGGACTGAACTAGAACCATGGGTTTTCGAGCATCAAAAGTACCGTGCAGTCGACGGTAGGACATCCTTCATCGTGAGGACCGTCAGCGGCCGTATGACCATCAGGACAGCAGCCGTAGCGAGAGAGTGCACAGTCAATGCCTTGTGGAACACGGTCACGTGACATGCAACCCTCGTAGTCAGGTCCTGACGCAGCCGTCACACCATCAGGACAACATCCGTACTCTGCCTGTCCACACTCAGGCCCAGCCTGCTCGCCAAACTCTGACAGTCATCACAAACGCACAAGTAATACGAAGTCTACTACTATTACCAGAATTTGTTTAACCGATCTACAGTACTTGATGTTTAGGAAGATGGACGAGAGAGATAAGAGAAGGCGTCCACAGAGAGCATACAGACGATGTTGTGAAGTGGTGCGGAACAAACTTACAGGAACAGAGCCACTCAGCAGAGAACCGAACAACTGACAGAAGATGGTGAAGCTGGCATCAGATGTCAACGGGCATTGAGTCCATAGCTAATGATGATGATGATTACCTGCAGTTATTTCAGGGTAGGCCGGGTCTATAATAAGATCCTTTTGGGTTGCTGTCGCAAATGACTAAACAGATCTAGCAGGTATGCTTACTGTCAGTCTGCCAGTTCTATTTACTTTGTCTATATCTTTTACTGTAGGCCTATTTTTGTATCTTTTATTTTACATTTCATTGTACATTTCTTATACTGCGAGCACTATATTCTTTATTGTATATTTGCGAACATGTGTGTTTAAAATAAACCGAGTCAATGATAGCGACAATGATGTCGATGATGATGACGACAAGGTAAAATAAGTGAGTCGATTTCTTTTGCTCTAAACGCAGTGCGTAATGAAATGGCAGGCTGCACTGAGCTATACCTGTTTTACAGCGATGTAGGTTGCAGTCCTCGACGTCTTTCGGTCTGGCGGTCATGTTACACAACGAGTCTGGAACAAGATCAAGGTTGCTAGCGCTCAGACACACGACAACGCGTTGTTTTTCACCACCACCGCACTCCCTCGAGCACTAAATACACAAAGACAGGCTACTCTTCCCTTGTAACGACTGTCCACGTAAGCTTAAACTTATATAAAATGTTCTGTGAGTAAACAATTCAAATTTGTATCAACTTATTTCCCCAAGTAGAATTTTTGTAACCAAAAGATGGAGACATAACTATTCTCTGCCCAAGTTTCTGTTTGAGTTGGCATATGCAAAACCTTTAATAAAGCTGCTATTGCCGTTACTTTAATTTTCCAAAAAATAAAGTGCCGGTAGTGTTTTATTTGCGTCTGCTTGTTTGCAAAATTACTCGGAATAAATGAAAAAATGACTTTAATAAAGATGTTTGGCTAATTGAAGCGTAGCCCAGAAAACAATCTGTCAGGATCTGGATCTGGATCCAGAACCGATAAGATGCAGATACAAAAACGAACAATTTCGGCGAAAGTTTGTGCTCTTCCAGTGCTTCTAGTTACTGGAATACATTTATAAGACTGCACTCAACACAGCTCGTCTACGGTACGCATGATCGGATGCAAAAGGTAAGGAGGTAGATAGGCCTACCTCGCCGTAAGCCCCAGTGAACCAGATCATGGGGCAGTCGGTGGCGACACATTCCTGTTTCTCGGTCATTCGCGGCTGGTGATAGCAGTCGACATCAGGTCGAATGTTGACGCCGGCGTCATCTGTCACGGCGCAGTAGACACTGCGGTGCTGCGTCCCGTTGCCGCATTGCACCGAACACTGACACAACAGACAAACCAACATGGCACTGGCCGGCGTCGATGTGAACATGTTGGGCCATTTTGGAGGAAGGAAAAGTCGTACGGGGTCAGCCATGGTCGGCGTTGAGTTTCTCAGATCCCGCAAGTCCACAATCTGTAACCGTTTGGCCACAATCGGCAACGCTCATTTTGACTTGAAGTTCCGAGCCCGAAATTCCCCCCTTTGTAAAAGTATACTGGGGCTTATAGCACACGCCACAAAGGAATTTAAAAAAGTGAAATAATTAAAACGCTTGGTAAAAAATTCAAATTTTTTCAGCCCTAAACGTTGAGACTTTAGCTAGTTGGACAGCGCCTCAAATACAACACCAACTTTTGGAGCGTACTATGCAGTAACGATTGAAGATAGACCTATGCCGTATGGGAGATGTAACCCATAGCGATAAAAATGTGTGCAGAAAGTATTTTTTTTTGGGGGGGGGGCTATCGCAAATTGAGCTTCAAACACGCGAACGGTGGCTAAAATTCGGGATTTTACAGCTTCTTATATGCACGGATGAAGCTTTGCCACACATTCCAAATAGTCTACTGCGTTTACCGAAGCTGCGTGCTATACCAATACTTACGGGTCCCCACTGAGAGGCGTGCCAGCTGGGTGACGTTCTACAGTGGTCCGGCACCCGGCAAGTCCTAATGTCCGGCGGCTTGCGCTGTGCGTCACATCTGTCCGCCGGGTAAATGTCGCCAGTCGCACCGCTGCACATGACGAGACGGGTCTCAAAACTGCCGACCTGACACGGCTGGTGATCGCACTGACATATGACAACGACACGCACCAATGACTGATCTGTACTACGCAGTCTGAGATAGGAAAATATCAACTGATTGTCCTTCACCCGACAGTGGCTTATTTTACGTACACGAAAGCGGAAAGTCAAAGTTAAAGCTAAAAGCAGATTTGTAGGCGCCATAAAACCAAAAATAAGAAACAAAATGCTTGTTGGAAGAATGGCGTTCAAACGTTTTACAGGTACAAACCCTTTGCGACAATCAATTAGCACAATTGTGCATTGCAGGCAAAGGCAGCCACCAATATTGTCTAAGTCGGATCTCAACTGTTAAGCAAAAGAAATACGGCACGTCTGCAAAAGTAAATGCAACAAATCTGTACCTATAACGGCGGTAAATGTACACAACGTCATAAACACATGCGCCAAGCGTTTTGAAGCGTCAGAGGAATGGGGATCTATTGCAGAACTGTGCTAAATGTGGCACAAATAATTTCTATACTGACGCCGGACCACTGGGAAGTAATCCATTGCAGATCGTCACCACAAGGACCGTTATCGCAGCTTTGAGTCGAGTCTGGTTTCGTGTCTGGTTCACACTGGTAGTCGGGTATGATGATCTTGCGGTCACCTCGACGCACGATGCACACGACTTCACGGAACTGCGTGCCGACGTCGCACGACTTGTCACACTGCAACCAAACCACACACACTCAAACGTTCTATACAAGTAGGCCGAGGTCTATCAGTTGAAAAACGTTAAAAATATCATAATCAGAATCTCAAAAGTTTTCAGTCTGTGCTTCTGATATTTTCAACGTTTTTTTATATTCGACGGTCCATAAAACCGTTTTTCATATTTCAACCACAGACCCAAAGAACACAAGAATAGAAGCACCAATGTCGCTTCTATTTCGTGTCGTAAATACAATAAATTGTGTGCATGTTGCACGAGAACACTATTATGCGCATCATTATCCCGCTGAAAATGCAACTGATGCAAAATACAGTAGAAAAACCTCGTCAGATTTAACTCTCCTTCCCGATGAACTCGTTCTCATTTTTCGGTGGGCACCAAACGCATGAGCAAAATTTAATCAAAAATTTGTTCACAACTTTCTAAATAATCACACCGACGTAGGTGATAACATCACCTTCTCCCTTCGGCGAAGGTACTAACTAAAGCCATTGCCATCTTTCAGTTAAATAAAACGACTACAGTACGTCTACAGTGTAAATAACGGCCAAGCCTTAGACATCGATTTTTTCTACTGAGTCTCTCCACCTTGCTCGTGAACCCCCTGAAGACCATTCCTAGACCTGCAAATGTTAAAAACCCGAGTTTTAAAAAGCGTGTACAGCGCTACAAAAACGAACTGAACTAAAATCTACCAAAACAATCAGTTAAGTTTAGTTCGTTCGCTGTGTGCACGACGTCATAATGTCAAATAAACATTTAATATCAGACCTGAGACCAGGGAGCAGACTGCCATTGCGGGCACTGGCTGCCGGTGTCGCAGACTTGCTGTGTGGGGGGTCGTGGTGATTGACAGTCGTCGTCGTGCTCAGCATTGCAGTGCACAGTTCTCTGTTGATGACCTTCACCACATGTCACCGAGCACTGACTCCATAACCCGACCTCCCAGCTGTACGCAACGACCAACGTCATCATCATCATCATCATCACCACTCATATGTAGCGCGCCGATCACAGCGCAAGAGCGCGCTCTACTGTCGCAGCATCGAGCGCGACGCGTTTACTTATATTTACAATCGTGCTTCTGTCTATTGTGTCTATTCGTCAGTATATATCGTACCCAGAATGTGCTTCCGTTATCTCATGCTCTCGTGCAACGTCATCAGTAGATTTCTTTGAGGCGGCTTCTGACAGAGGCATAGAATACTCGTACTGTATCGTAGATTCATCAGCCGAGCTCTTCAAAAGCTACCAGCAACACATGACAAATATGAAATAATATTTCACTCTATCACCTCCTAACAAGCTAAAAAATGTGATTTTGTTAAAAAAAATTACCAATATAAAAAGTAATTCATTACGGACTGCACTGCATGGCCTTCTTCAAGAAGTATTTATTACAAATTATATACCATATAAAAACTGACCAACTTGCATACAAACTGGAGAAAAGCTTAGCTCTATAACAACAGAGTAACAACAGTTATGTTCTTCTATACACTGCCGTTAAAATTGCTTAAGCTTAACTGGCATGTCGTATAGGCCTACGACAAAATTTGAACTACAGTGTTACGACTATAGAAATTGATACTAAAAACCTAAATGTTTACACCGACTCTCCGAAAGCATTCGTGTGTGCATTATTAAACGTTCAAATAAATTAATCAATCGGCAGTGGATTAACTTGAATTCTAAGAATATAATGAGTGCACTGCAATAACGATGAAATTAATGACGAAATTAGCAACATTAAGATAAAAACCTCAACGACGAGAGAGTCGTGAAGAGGTCCAAGCGAGTAGAGATAATCTCTGCTATCGTCCAGCATCTTGTACTTGAACTTGCTTCCCGCCATCTGACGAATGATTTCAGTGCGACCATTCTCGACCACTAAATGCCCGTTCAGGTGATAGTGTCCACTGTCGTCCCTGACAGCTGCAAGCATCCATGCCAGAAACGTAAACCGGTCTGCAGCGAGTTTTTAAAAAAAATGAAATACAGCAAGTGCAACATTTCCGACTTTTTATTCAAACAGCCGACTTCTCAGTTAATTACGAATCAACAAAGCAAACACACATAAATCAAGTTAAACACATATCACAACTTTCACCACAGAAAAGGCTAAGTTCGATAAATACTTCGTTTAGTTCATTGAGAAAATTTAGTTTAAGGTGATAAGTACACAACGAAACGAGCCGTGACTAACCGAAGTAATCTCTGCTCGGAGACAGCTCAACGACTGTAATTGCAGTTGCTCCGGCTGGTATAACAGTTATCGTATTGTATCCTACAAAAGACAAAATGCCAACGATTAACTTCCTTCCAGAGATTAATTTGTGCCGGTACCCGGTACTGTCCGGTACGTCGTACCGGCAGTTCTTGTTGTTATGGCGGTACCCTGTGCAGCAGCCTATGGTTACCAGTCGCATTAGCGAGGTTCAAAATGACAAAAAATACCGAAACGCTACGCATCAGAATGCGTTTTTCGAGCTTAAAATGCACCAAAGCTCACTTTCGGACCGGGCTCTTCCACGGAGCCCACTGAGAAGCTTAATTGCGACGCTCTTTCAGACTCTCTAGGGAACGGAATACAGTATCCGCTCCTCATTTCCCTTTTTACCACTTGCCGTTTCTGGCGTCTGGATTGGGTGATCTACAGTAGGCCTATACCGTCACTTCTTTTTCTGCACATTAAAACACGGTTTCTTTCTGTTATTTCCTTTTCCGAAACGTTAAAAGAAGTTTATTGTGGGTCAAAATCTTACGACTCTTCTCTCGGTTTCCTTCAATTTAGATAACGCATTTTCAGTGAGATAACAAATTGCAATGCTGTATAACAACGACGCCAGACGAAAACTATGCAATGCTAATGTGAAATGATAAAACACATCTTAGCATAACTGTAGAGTGTAAACGTACGACGTAAATGCGCGTTGTGAAATACGGTTTAATGGGTTCACAGTAGGCTATTTAGGCTATTTAGACCTCGATCATTTCACACTGGTACCGCTTTCATAACGTTCGTACGGCTGCAGTCGTGCGTCATAAAGCAAACGACGATGTAGGCCTAGTCTATGTGATCTGACCGCAATCTAAGTAGGTTAGACCACTGCCTGGAGTGGTATAAGTTCGTACCTTGTACTCACTTACCCACTTGCGGTTTAACCTATAGGCTACATAAATGTGCAGTACTAGGCCTATATAGTCAGAGACCTGAAAGCATGGAGTCGGTATCAACAGAGCCCTCAATGAGCGTGCAAGTGCTACCTTCACCGCCACAGACTGCACAGTTGTCAAAACGCTTGTCCGACTCAATCAGACTATCGCAGCCGACAGGCTGTACACACAGGGCATTCACAGTTGTTATGTATGTCGATTTTTTGTTCTGTATATCTGCGAAGACGATTGACCCATGCAAAAGTGGCTTTCACGTGCCATGCATGTGATGTCGACATATAGGCCTATTTAGAGCATAAAGCCATAAAATACGCTACATCCGTGTTCATTGCATAAAGCATGCGTGCAGCTCAAGACAGACCAAACGAAATGATGAGAAAATGTCATAACGTGTGCGCAACTGCCGACTGCCTAAAAACAGAAACAGATTATAAGCAACGTGCATGTAGTGAGAAATGTGCAAAAAGACTTTTTAAGACCCAAAACTTTTTTTATAAAGTACTACATCTTCAACCAGGATATCTCACTATGAACGCGCAACAAGCAAAACGCTTAAAAATAAGCAGGATTATAGACTACTGATACAATATTCTGGTCATCCACATCTTAAGTTTTAGGTGAACTACAGAAACAGGTCGTTGTGAATCAATGAGGCTCCGGAAGCATTTTACGGTTTTTGCTTCGCAGAAATCTGCCACCACAGACAAGTGGCAGCGGGTACTCTATCGGACGGTGAAAAGACGTTTACAAGACGAACGAAGGCACTGTTCGGTAGCTGGCAAACATCGACTCTGCATACGAGCGGATTGACTGCGTGACCTGAGAGAGAGAGAGGTTATCTCGGCGGCACGTCGTCTCAGTTACGACGCTTGACGCAGCGTGGGACTTGGACACGTAAATGGAGAGCTGCCCCTGCCGTGCTACAAGACTACATTCAGCAGCCCCGACAGATTGCGGCATAGCGCCTTGCCTTTGCAATAAGAGTCGTGTGCGTATTTATTTTATCAAAACGAACGAAACGAAGGAACGGTTAGGAACGAACCAGATAACATCGACGCAGATAAGAACAGAATGACGCAACAGCCCCACAGACTCAGAGAGTCAGATGTCACGCACCGGTAAATGGGTAATGTAATTGCACGCAAGAACTGCACGTCTGGTATTGCTTGGAAAATATTTACACCATATACTATTTCTGCATGACGTACAGGCCTATTTGAAAATCTAATTATTTTCAACAAAACGTCCGAGTGATCTACGGTGGCGTACGCATAAGGCATAAGGTGGGCTTTGCGGTTCTAACCCCATTGCACAAAAATTCAGAATGCCACTTCGCTTACAAATGCTAATTATGTTGTCATTCTGCATGCACAAGTAAATCACTGTGAGTGATAGTTTTCTTAATTAACGCCAAGCATGTGGTCTCAGTCTCGACGTCTCGGTCTCGAGACTATTACCAAACGTAGCCTACTAACGTCTCTTCTCGGGCTCCTCTCGTCCAGACGTTAAATTGTACAGGCAGTTAAACTGATACTAACCCAGTATGACATTAGCCTCTGCCTTTCGGTAGTTAGGCATACTACTTTCTAGCATTATTAGCTAATGTTGCACGGTATTAATCATAAGAACGATATTCATTTTGACGGTACATTATCGGATGCAGACTATGTCTGGATCGGGCATCACTATCATCAGCACACGACAGACTACGGCAGCAGAACAAAGCAGATGGGCGGGTTATTTGCTGAGGTATTGTACGCCTGTATGGCTGTATACCCAAATGGGTTTATTGATGCTATTTGGTTTACCTGGCAGATGCCGTCAGCGCAGACGTCATTGGACATAGCATCACACGGTGTGCCGTCGACGACTTGCGCCGTGCTGCGGTATAACTCTTGTCCCTCCACGCGACAGTGCAGCTCACACTTCCCGCTGCCGTCTGCACACAATGGTGACACCTCGCAAGTAAAAAAAACTGACGTGTCCTTTAATAAAACTTTTAAAAACCTTTTTGAGTTTTTGCCAGAAGACATGAAATACATTTACGAAACGTCCAGTGACCACCGTTGAACTCAACAGGTTAGTTTGCGGTACTCATACTCTAAAAAACGTTCACGCTAATTTTGGTTTTTCTCCGCCTCTTTATTTTTGAGTCACAATAGGATAAACAAAGACGAAGAGACGGACGGGCATGAAGCGCAATGTGGCCCATTGGACGTCCGCATAACTGTGCCAGCTTCCAGCCAACCAAGCCCTATGTTGCCACGTCGATGCATCAACACTTGGTCGACCACCTCATCACTCATGGAAACGTGGACCAGGCCGCCCACGCAACAACTGGCTGGAACAGGACTCCGGCGGCGCTTCTCCAGCTGATCCACGGTGCAGGGTCATCAAGCGCGGACACGGAGTGACGCTGCGCGACGACGACGACGATGATGATGATAATTGCGAATATCATCTACCTGGAAAGTACGGCTGCCACGTGTGAAACGTTCCGTTGACTTCAACGCTATCAAACTGCTCGCGGCACTGCACCAAACGAAAGTCGTTCTCTTCCCCGTCTGGACAGTCCTGCAGTCCACATACACAAACTTCTGCATCACACGCCATACCGTATATACGACAATAAGCACGGTGCAATGAGGCAAAAGGCACAGGCAACGTCGTTCACAGGAAACACATTTTTGGCATTTTTGCCTAAAATCTACGAACCGTTATGAAGAGAGTTTCCAAAGTGCTGACTGCTGTATGAATACGTAGCTTATTGTAACGTATCGGTACTCTCTCTTTGAGCTTAGTTTTGACTGTAACTTACTTGAATATTGCACGAGAGAAACTTCTTCGTTGGACCAACACATAGCGGCTCACCATCGGCACTGCGATCACACATACAACCAACTCTGTGTCATTAATTAGGAATACAAAATATCATGCTCAGACAATACAGTCAGAGACTAATGGAAATTCTATTTAGCAAGAAAACTGATAGAGAATAAGTCACTAGTGGGTTCAGTGGTGGTGAATAGCGACTATACGTCAGTCGTCTGGCAGTTTGTTGTTGCAAGCCTTCTTATTACAGAAAATGTTGCAATGCACCCACGGTCTTCTTAAGTAATGGCGAAAATATAATTTTTAATTGTATATGATGACTACGACAATGAAAACTCCTTACATTGACCGCATTTGTTACTGTCGTTGCTACGGATCTGATAAAGCGGCAGTGTCAATCAATCAATCAATTAGAATTGCCTTAGTACTGTAGGGCTACTTCGAGGTTATATACCGAGGCACTGCAGGCAGCAAGGAAACTTCACTCAATCGCGGCACGATTTCTTGGCTAGAATAGGCAGGAAAATGATCAGAGAGTCAACTACATATAGCAAGTCTCACTAGAGTAGTTCTTAATTGATTCAGGCACACACGAAACTATTTTAATGTCGACTAACGAGCTAAGCTATCAGCGGGGAGTAGAGATATCATAACGAGAGAAGAGCTAATGGGTGTTGAGTGTACCCGGTACGTGCGCAGGTGCGCTGCTGATGTTGAACACCCCCTCCACAGGTGCGTGAACACGCACTCAGTTCACCCCACGCGCCCCATTCAACGTCCTCTGTGGCTTCCTCCGCCTCAGCTCTTCGACTCCGAGACACCAGTACACCGCCAAGCACCGCCTGCGAATACACGCACAGAACTAACAGTGGTCATAATTGTAGCTTCGATAGGATCCGATAGACCTACCAGAAACACGCACAAAATGGCGTATACCGAAAAACTCCGTATATGAAACCTTTCCTACAAAAGTCAGACAAAAACCAGTATTGTTTGTTGCTTAATTTATTCTCCAAAATCCTTCCGGAAAATACATGGATCCAAATTTTTAAATTTGCCGTAAAATTTCCCCAATTGATAGACTAACGGACCCTAAATTTGGAAACCATTCACCGACGTTTACAATCACTCATTAGCGTATAACCGGTAAAAAGCCTACAATGGGCCCACCTATATCAAAATTCTATTTTGAGAGGGCACAGACCGAAGGTATGGTTGGAGAAAGTAGGCCTATATGTAATGTCATGTATGAATATCTCAACACCGGACGTCGAAAACAACGTTATCTTGTCGCTAACTTGGTAAGACCTGTAGGCCTAATTTCCCCAAAATGTTATCTGTATCATTAATTTAAATAATATTCGTGTTTCGTGTTTGTTGACTGAAGAATTTTGACTAAATCCTAGATGCCGTAGAACTATAGCCTGACATGACTGCGAAGACATAGCGGTGACGAGGCGAGAGTTCAGGTGAAGACTATGACGTACTATGGTACAGAGAGACAGACAGACACAGATGATTTTAATCACAAACATAAAGCAACGCGAAGTAAGTAAATAACGCGTCGCTCGTCGACTAAAGACATGCTTTGCCAGTGTCGCTTCTTCTGCCTCTATGTACAAGGTCGACGCTTCTATCTGATCAGGCTACACTACACGTATCCGGTAGCGCACCTAACCAATGCCACCGACCAGGACCGTGAAAAAAATCAGCGGCCGCAGCCGGCGGCGTCATTGACTATCGACTAACGGCGGGTTACGTCAGGATCCATTGAGCTATAAGCTAGAGAACAGAACATCTGTAGCTCATCAGACTGCACGCAAGACGGACCAAGCTTCTTCAGTCTGCGGTCGACCGCCCGCCAGCCGTCTAGTTAGTACTGCCTGACATACGCGTACGCGAATGAAATAAATCACTTAGACCCGATTGACGTATGGTGCTGAGCCGAAGGGCAATTATGTGGTCGGAAGACCTTTACCAGTGGGTGGTCGGGGAGCCGGTCAGACTGTGGTTAAAAGATGTTCAAACAACCCGGATCCGATAACTGCTGACACCGCTAGCATTTAGCAAAGACGCTGAGAGTACACAGTGGCAGCGTTTGTAACAGAGAACCTATCACTAGTACCACGACGCCAACTGTGCAGCATGCAGGCCACTGCTAGCAAGATGCTAAACTATACCAGAATTACGTCGTGAAACTAAACACACTTCGTCAGCTGGACCTATGTTATACCATCAGTTTTAGTGCTGTAATTTCACTGTCAACATCAGTAGGTTTTTTTTATCTCATACGTTTCACTGATGTCTATATTTTGACAAATTTTTCAGCCTAATATATCGAATTGCAAAACTTTTTGAACGCCCCTCGTACTTTAACTGTGTTTGGGTGTCAGAACGGTAGGCGTACGTTGCATCGTTGCGCTCAAAATTGCGGCAACTGACAGCGGCTCGCACTTTTTACGGCGCGCCTGGCATAAATCTACCGAGCCGCTTAGTTACGGCAAGGCGGCTGTATGTCGGGCAATTGATCACCTGGCGGTTACCTGTCATCACCGTTGATCACTGCTGATTAATCAATTTCAAGCGTTATCGCTATACCCGGGTAAAAACCAGGGGCGTACTTCCCGGGAGTTAGGAGGGGGTGCAAACTCATATCATGAGATGGGGGTTGCTAATGTATTACATCCCTCCAAAATTTGAAGAAATTTAATTAATCTGAAGCTATAACATTGCACAGCAATTGGTAAATAAGAGAAGTGCTTGTACTGTTGTACATGATCTAATGTAGGCCTATAAACGCTGAGCCTCTAATAGGTCAGTGTATAGTCTATCTACAGTCAGAAAAAAATCAAAAACCTATCCGGGCTAGATAAAACAGAAAAAAATTGTGACTCTTATCTGATCGACTTCGAATCAAATTTTTTGATGTACTTTGCTGGTGACAACCAGCCTAGCCATGCAAACTACGGATATCCCGCCGAAACCGAAATTCGGTGGACACGAGTGCGTGTCAGCTTCGAACCATTCAAAAGTCACAGAAGTTCGACTTAATAGCGAACAGGGTAGGTTAATATCACAAGACGCCGCTTTTGATGTAGTGATAGAAATGGAGTTCCCGTCTTTTTGCAAGTGATCACAACGAGTGCAGCTGGAGAGACCTCAAAGAACACCCGAGTTTTGTCCGCAAGCTATTGCACACCCAGGGCGACCAATCGCCCGCGACCGATCATCGTCTCGAGGGACGCCGCCAGCACCGCATCACCGGGAAACACCTGGAATCAGTTAGACCTAACCGGACCAGCTGAAAAACAGCGGCACGTGCCCGCAAACAGACGAACCGATCGTATTTTGTACAACCCAGTTTTTACAACACGCAAGAATGACCGACTTTGTTGGGCAAATCGTCTTACACATTTGCGTCCGCATAAAATCGCTTCACTGCAGCGTATCGCTATACGACAACTTCGGCAAGGCAATAAACAGAAAAAAACGCTTTCAGCAGTGTTATTCACTGTCTACGTGACGGCAAAATGTTTTCATATTGACAGTAAAACTTTGTATTAACTTTTCACAGATATAGACTCCAATTAAGCTATATTAATAAAAATATTTAAGCTATTATCAGAGCGACTAAATAGTATAGATCTGCCCGTCGGCGTCCCGAGTGGCGTCGAGGCAGACGGCAATTGCCTCACCCCAAAAGAAAAACAATTTCGACCGTCGGCAAATTTTTTTCCAAAAAATATAACATTTAAGGCTAAAAATCTCCCACTTGGAAGAATTTAGGGGCAAAGTACAAAACATCAATATAGCAGTAGGCCCTTGGTTGCGGTACAAGGAAGTCACATTATCTTTCGAACAATCAGGAACAGGCAAAAAAGTCTATCAAAAACAGAAAAATACGAATAGACAAAACCGACGAACTGGACTAATCCGCAAAATAAACCAGTAATCTGCGAAGTCAGTCTAAAGTGTCTTGCCACGATTCGTTTTTTTCGGTGAATAAATATTGTCTAAACGATCGACTGAAAGACGACTGCTGCCAGAAACTGGACTGCCGAGAAGTAGGCGTGCACAGTAAGTCAAGTCTGATCGCAGCTGCTACTGTTGGCGGCGAGTTTTCTTCCGCGGTTCCTGGTGCCAGCTAAATAATCGTCTGTCAAGAGATATATACACCGAAACTCTACCGCAGCGTGTAACGCCGTGTAGTCTGCGGGTACAAAGCAGCGTCTCAATAATTGTGCGAAGCACAACGCAGCTGTTTACAAAAGCATAGCATGTATACACATCGGTAGCTAAATGTTTGCTCGATGCCTTACTGTTTACAATATGACTCCATTTGTTTGCACGCAAACCTACGTTTAGATTACCAGGTAGGCTACTCAGGCGATTAAATATTTGGTCTTAGATAGCCTAAACATCATGACGAATATTAAGCATTTGGCACAGGATATTTGACCGGCAGCCGGTCAAATATCCTATAAGCTATATGACGGGTCAAATTTTGCCACCGGTCAAACGCGCCTGGTCATGAGTGGTCAAACATCCGTCACTGTGTAGCCGGATATTTGACCGGTTACCGCCTTGAATAGCCTTAGCCAGTACGTACAAGCACCGAATGGCGCTCGTCGGTACCGGCTAAGACCGTGTCGATCCTGCGGCGGTATACTAGCTCGTCGTACCGCCGCAGGGACACGCAAAGACGGCGGCAGCCGAGCAACTGACGACCTCAACCGTAGCAAGTATACGGTATCACGGATCTGCCAGTCGGCCAACTAGCGTTAAGGTCATCCAATGTCAATGATTTTCATGTCATTTGAAAACCAATGATTAATAGTAACCTTGGCCTTATCTCTCGGACAGATACGGCCATTTATAGCTTGAAACTTTCGGTAGAAAATTGCGGCCAAACTGCTGCAGATGGAGACGTGGTTACTATTGACAGACGACAGAAAGTCGCCAGCGCCCTAAACGATGGTACCATCGCCGACCTCGTACGACTTATCGTTTGGCCACAATACATCCGTTACAGACTACGACGACGGACAGACAGACAGACAGACGAAAACCGTACCATAAGCTGGACTCTTACTTAAGTACGGTCGGCTGAAAACACTATCCGATCAAGTCTTCATCAAACGTTCTTCTCTGTGCAGTCAAAACCCTACTCTAATCTGAATGTTTTCTAAAACGATTTAACATAGTGTTAGCAAATGGCTGGTCACAACGTTATTGAAAATCAGAAGCGGTGAAAGTAGTATTCGACGTCGCGTATCGTTTCGATCAATTCATTTCCAAAAACGTAACTAAAAATACCGCAGCAAATCGCAACGAACAGTCTTGGTTTAAGCAGGAAGAAAAGATTGATGCCGAAAGCGTTGTAATATGAGATTTAATGGTGCGTGTGGTCTCTGTAGCACGAACAGAAGGACAGCGTCCGGCATCATCTTACACGAGGTTCAGACCGACATGTGTATCACAGGTGATGAGTGACTGCTGTTGCTGACGCTAGGAGAATGACCTGACCAGATGGACCGAGGGCATCTGATCAAATAGCCTGCCTGTCAGCACAGTCACTGATCCACACGCTGTCGACGATTGATGCGACCGCGCACTGGCTTCAGTGAACCAACGACATCGGCTTCAGTTTCAGTTACGAAGCGAGACACTTTCAATGTTTCAACAACATACTGCCGTAGGCCTATAATCTGCATTTTGCTCTCCAAACTTTCTGTGCTTCAAAGCTTCTGCGTTACGTTATGTGTGTGTTAAACTTACGCACGAAACGTGTCATCACCAGTTGATTATTCGGACTTTAGTGATATTCTGCACGGCATGATGATGATGTGCAAAAACGCACTCTTTAAAAATTACGACCGAATATTGCCTAGAGATAGGCCTAATGATGTTCCACATGCTGTAGAAGCTAGGAGGTCTGCACGCGGCCGTAGTTTCTGTACCGGATCCGCAGTTAGTCGATATGTTCGACAACAGACTGGAAAAGGATTAGCCTAGATGTGGTTTACAGGTACAACATGTCAGTCGCGACAGAAAAAACACGCACGCACATGCGAAGGGGGAGAAAGAGGTACAGCACAACATGAGCAATTTAGGCCTATAGACTACAACTTATGTCGTAGGCTAAATGCATAATTTCGTAATGGGTAAAAGGTTCATGATTCATCCTTTCACCAACCTACTTCATCTTTACGCGTCAGACAGGAATGACGAACTTACCTGCAGCAGCAGCAGCAGCAGCAGTATCTGCCGCAGCGTTCCATACACGTTTGACGCCATCACCTGTCACCAGACAGCGATACGTAATTAAGCAAACATTCAGCTAAGAAGTAATATAGAGGTTGATGAATTAATAGCAGTCATAAAATCGATTTTGGTCTTCAGTTGACGCGCTATTTTGACTACAGGCCTATGCCATCAGTAACAATTTATGAACGTGTCTCGTCGGAATATTTGGAAGTAAATGGATATACTAAATATGAACCGCTGGAAAGCAAAGACAGTAATTTAAAAGCAGAAATGGTTAATAAAATGAACAACAGATTGTTTTTTTTTCAGCCAGCAAACAGAGAGAGTAACCTAAGGGAAAAAATAAAATTACGCTAACCCCTCATTAGCCCCACACCATTCCCTGATTCTAACATGCAACCAATGATACGATGATTCATTGTAGCGTATGTACTACAGTGGAGTTGCTAAGCGCGTACGCACTGCGCAGTACGAGCTTGTACCACTCCAGACAGCGCGGTATCATATTTAAACCATGCTCAGATCGCACAGACTACACCGTCGTAGTTCACGACGCACTACTGCAGCTAAAAATTATTGTGAAACAGTACCAGTGCGCAGTGGCGGTTTTAGGCCCAGGCCGTGGGGCACAGCCCCCAGTTTTGCTCCAACCCCCCAGTTTCGTGGCCACCCATTATTTTTTGCAAAGGTAACATAAATATCTGATGTCTGTGTTTCCAAAGTTTCGAAAAGTGGGCAGATTTGCGGCTTTCATTGACCGTCCAAAAGCCAAAAATGCTTTAGCTTCGGGGGGTCTGCCCCTGGACCCCGCTGGCGGCTCTGCCCCCAGACCCCTGTTATAGGCTCGCGCTACCGCGCTCGCCATGGGACCGTGCCTCCAGATTTTGTGGGCTAGAACCGCCACTGCTAGTGTGAAAACTGAGTATGGTTTTAAAAGTAAAAAAGTTATAGGCTTAGTGTGAATAATCCACAAATAGTTGAACGTGAAAGCACCTTACCCTTGGCTATACAGCAACGATCGGCAGTCGTTTAATTCAGCTGCAGTTCGTATAATATTCCATATAAGTTGACCTGCTGCGAGACGTCGACTCACGGCTGCTGCAGCGGCGAGTCCGTCCGTCCGTCTGCTGCTGTAACTATCGAACTTCGAAGTGAATCGCATTAGTTGGCATCCGCGCCGCCCAGTACTGGTGCTGCTGCGCTGTGCTATAGCGCGTCTTCTGCTCGGCTTTTTAGTCGCCTTTTATAAAGAACTTTTTAAGAAACTTAAGTTTTCGAGGTTAATGACCGATGTTGAAAGTTTAATTCATGTTCTTTTGCAACAAAGATAGCAGCAACGCAAATATTTAAGTGAACAAGTCCGATGTAAAGTCCGATGATTGGTCATAGCTCGACACATGAGTCAGACTTCTGGCCAGAAGCGGAAGTGGTGCAGCTGATTGTCATGAGCAGCTTAGTACGGGAGTGTACGTAGATTGTAATCTGCATATTTCGAACGGCTGTTGTACGTAGGCCTAACGTCCGGTGGTACGTGGCGTACTTAGGGGGCATGGTATAACCCCCATGTCCAGGGGTCAGGGCACTCTCACCCCCAGAGAATCCCATACCTCAGTTATAGACTCGCGCTCTCCATGCACCCTCGCTCCTAAATCCAATTAAAATACACCATTGTAGTGGTCTGAAATATTTTTTCCTCTGCCAAGGAGGTTATGTTTTTGCCAGACTTTGTCTGTCAGTCTGTCTGTGTGTCAGCAAGATAACTCAAAAAGTTATGAACGGATCTTTCTGAAATTTTCTGGGAATGTCGGGAATGGCAAAAACTACCAGAGATTCAATTTTGGGGGTGATCCGGAAGGAATCCTGGATTCTGGATCACTGAAATTTTCGTTAACATTGCTTTCAATGGGGCATAAGGGAAACCGCTGCCAAACCGAAAATGGTGCTGCCACCTGGCGAACAACATGGCCTTGGCGGAGGTCTGCGGGCTCTGACTGCTTTCTAGTTTTTTTCTGTGAAACCCCGCGCTTATAGGCTGTGTCGTTAAGACATTTTCTGTTTTTTACAACGAAATAGTTCAGACTTAGGCGCTAATTTTGCGGTGCAAGAAACGGACGACGCATAAGATATCCTAATAATACTAAATGGGAAGCTCACTGATAAGAATCAGCATCGCCTTCTTACAGCACTGCGACGGAGGCCCAGTGACGTAGCCAGGATTTCTCAGCGGGGTTCCATGGCGGGGAAGGCGAAAGCCTTTTAGCTGTGTAACGTCCCACGAAAGCGGAAAATTTTATGGTTATGGGGGGCTAAACCCCCACTAATCCCGTCCACCTTGAATACGCCACTGTATAGCCCCAAGTGAAGAGCAGCATTCCAGCCTTCTAGGTCTCGAGTCGTCATGCAATGAGCTACCTTCACAGACCGCGCGGTCCTATTTGCTGTTTCTCTCGCAACTTTTGCAGCGGTACCAGATTAAACTGTTTGTGCTTGATAACGCAGATACCTGGCAAATCATGTGTGTGAACAATTCCAAATCATAGAGTTGCTACTGAGTACTGACATTGAACGAAACGGTCGGAAGTCGAACCTTTGGTCGCCACCCACCAATTAGCCAGCCGCACATCTGCACGTATTATTCAGAACTCACCGGGACACAGAGTTCTGTGAATCAGCCCCATCTGATGTAATGACGCATGCATCAAGTATTGATGCAATAAACCAACCACCAGATGCTTCAAACACATGTTTAGTCAACAGTTCAATGGTAGGCCTATACGAGCTTAGTTTGTGCAGGTACCATCATATGCTGTCACAGCGGGATACATGGTCTGTAGTACATATGATCCACTTGCAATAGACCTACACCACACCCGGTCAGTGTTATCCAATCACTGGAGAATTGAGGAGACTTGTTAGGGGTACGATGAAAGGCCCAAAGCGCAGAAAATCGAAGTCAAATGTTGAGAACAGCCTGACTCACAGCGGGCCCCTAACTTGTGGAGAGAGCTTGTTATAGAACTTCTTATAGAACCCTCCCCTGTTCTGAACAGCTCTCTCCACACAAGTTAGGGGCCCACTGTGAGTCCCGCAATGGGGTTCATAGTGGAGCCCCACTGCTCAAAGGGATTCGACAATTTTCAGCACTCAGTAAGACCTCTCCATGCATTAAGATACGGTTAATTTCAGATCATGAAAAACCTGCTCACCAGTGCCATCTTGTGAGGAGGAACTGGACACACTCGGGAGGGGGAGGGGGTGCTATCACAAGAGATGTTTGGATAAAAGAATGCAGGCTGCAGCACGTCCAGGTTACTGAAGGTACCCGTTTCCAAACATACAGCTCGATCAGTGCAGCAACAAACTTTCTTGCAAACCAAAAAAAACAAACAACACAAATGTGTGAAACAGAAGTGTCATACGTACACAGTTTCCAAACACTGCAAGCCAACACCAAAACACAACGTTTATGATATGAATAATAATCATAAAAATGCTGCATAAAACAAAACGTAAAAAACACAAATACAGCTCATGTTGCTGATGTTATTATTATTATTAAAATTGAATTTGAAATAAATGGCACATAAATCTATTGTACTGGGCTATAAGTACATTGTGTCTCAAAAAAACGTCCCACTTTGTGATTGTCCATATCTTCGTCAAATATTGACCGATTTTCAAAATTTTTTCACTGGCACATTTTTGTGGACAAGTAGCAGTAGTGTTATTATTAAACATACCACCACACCTTAACTGCGTCTCTACACTACCATGTGAAACTCTTGTTGTCAAAAATGTCTAAAATGCTAGTAATACATATGCAAAAATTATTTTCTAAAAACAATTTTCCAACAATTTTTATATTAATATCTAATAATGTTTAGTTTTTGATACATTCCTTGTGTTTCTAAACAAAAGCAAATGATATTATTGTAAAAAATAATTTTTTTTTATGCAGTGACAATACAC
>Ga0209367_1001278_pt1 | contig 30316 bp, 14 predicted proteins | sample WorMetLIZISLAND2_FD_187412 | JGI IMG/M metagenome (GOLD analysis project Ga0209367, IMG submission 187412) | Marine gutless worms symbiont microbial communities from Max Planck institute for Marine Microbiology, Germany - Olavius geniculatus... ...
GTCAGTTGAGCTAGTTTGCTCATCAGCGACGCGTGCCGAACGGTATCGAAGGCCTTTGAAAAATCGAATGAAAAGACGTGAACGTAGTCGTTATCATTCAGCATTGAGCGCACGGTGTGTAACATCGCCACGATTGCCGCCGTCATGGAACCGGACGGCCGGAACGCAAACTGGTCGCTGAAGTCAAGTGACGGGTTCTGTCCATGTCTGTTTTTTCTACGCTTTCTCTACCTACAAGTAGGCCCTCTCAATGCAGCTAGAAAGTCTGGAGGAGCGCTGTGAGCTTTTCCAGCGGGGTCCGCGGCACAGCCCTGGCCAAAAACGTATTTTAGAGCATTTTGGCGCCCCAGAAACCGAACTTGGTGACATTGAATTTTGTGTTTTTTCTGTGCGAAAAAATAAGCACTAGAATTTTGGGCCCCCTAGACCCGCCCCCCGCATTGCGGGGTCTGCAGGGTCACGCCACTGGTGCGCCGGTGAACAACTGACTGGATGTCATCTTGTCGTGTCGTGGCGTGATGGTCAACTCGTCATCGTGCGGCGCGCCACAGGACGCTCTCTGGACGCCTACCTGTCTGTCTGTCTCGTACTCTCACAGTCTCACCGGCCCACCCACAGAGCAGCGCCGCACGTTTTCCGTATGTCACCGGGCGTCCGCGGCCCGCCGATACGGCCACTTAAACCAATTAACCGTCGCGACAAGCACAGCTGAGGGGGAAGAGGCGCGAACGGTCGAAGGTCATGACCTCGAGGTCATGCCTTGGCTGGTGCCCGCCGCGGGACCAGCCCTTCGTGACACCCAAATCCTACAGCAACCGCGGGTCCATCGCTGCTGACCAGTCAATGGATCCAACTGATTTGTACAGTTAACAATTACAATTACCGCCGATTGATGTGCGCTCGTGCGGAACGCCAACTGAACGCAGCGAAAACCAACTCGTAGGCCCTATTAGGAAGCTTAGGACACGAAAGTGCATGCTGTTTTTCGCTCTCGACATTAGCGTTAAAATACGACAAAATCTGCTCAAAAATAATGTTTTTGCGCCACTAGCAATATGATGCACCGATCATTCAAACAGTTTACTCCAACAGAAGCGCAAACCTGCACCGAGTTGAATGAAATTCTACACACACGAAACGATGTCAACTCTAAACACTACATTGTACACTGTGTCCCCCCAAAAAAACATCCCCGACATTTTCGACTGTAACTTGAAAACCAATTATCAGATTTTGATAATTTTCACTACAAACATTCCTGACACAACTTGTCATTAAATGCTATTTAGTTTCTTTCCTCACCCAATGTATGCTTCTGCACTACCTAGGGAAAGCAGATCAAGCGAAGTATACTTTGAAATAAGCAAAAAACCTAAAAAAAACATTCCCGACATTATAGATCGCAACTTGGATAAAGATTAACATATTTTAATAATTTTTAGCAAAAATATTTCTGACACAACTCGCTATTAAATACGTGTTTTAGTTTTCACCTCACCCAACGTCTGCTTTTACATTACCTGGTGAAAGCAAGCCAAGCATAATACCTGTTAAAATGAATGAAAAAACGTCAATAAATTCCATCTATCCTTATCTGTGAATCCCAACAGCCGGTCTATTACAAAGTTTGACTGTCATGCAGCAGTGTGTCTACCGGATGAAGTTTAGGAATGTTTGTGAAGTCAAGAAGCGATTGGTAGAGCTGGTAGATTGGTCTGGAGCAGAACATTACATCGATATACTGCTGTCAGTGAATGGAGAAAACGTCTTCTTGCCTGTATTCGCATAATGAGCCAACACTTCAAGCAATTTTACTGCAGGCAGTTGAAAAATGGACATCTGAATGAAATGTCAGTTGAAGTGTCAGAAATGTGAACAAAATGTGCTTTTGCGCGTTATGTAAATTAAGCAATCGTATCGCATTGGATAAAAAGTGATATTTTGCTAGTTGTGTTTCCCCAGGTAGTGCAAAAACAAACGTTGAGTGAAATGGGAAACTAAAGGGTTATTTAATGGCAAGTTGTATCCAAAATATTTGTACCAAAAATTATCAAAATCTGATAATTGTTTTTCCAGTTACAGTCGAAAATGTCGGGGATGCCTTTTTGGCACACAATGTAGTTTCGTTTGGTGGCGTAACGGTAAGAAGACGGACTGACGATCGAGAGGTCGTAGGTTCAACTCCCGTTTAGGTTGCTATTAACTGCTTATTATTTGGATAGGTAATTGTTTGCGGACGGGTAAACCATACCGGAAAATCAACACTTAGGTCAATCCTTGCAACATTCGATTGCTTCGGGTAGGTAAAGCAAGTGTCGTCCTGTCTGGCTGGGTTTAAGGCGGTGCGCATTCACCTGTGTCGGGTGGCAGGTAACACTGTATGATTCAATATGGCAGGTGACACTTTGTTGATCTGCGATGGTTTTTTCACAAAAAGCTAAACACGACGTTTAACTTTTTTGTCTTTACAGCAGTCATATCAAATTTGAAATTTTAACTAACACTGACCCAGTGTTACGATGCATGAGACAAGTTTGTGTCAAAAATTTAGCCATTAGTCTTATAGCACCATGTTTTTTCTTCTCTGGACATCTTTTGACAACAGAAGTGACGATACTGGTTATAGTCGGGCTGAAAACGCAGAGCTGTAAAAGCAATTTTAAAATATGGAAATCTCTTAAACAAAACAACAGATTCCTATAAAAAATTTAGCGCCGCTAACACAAACAAATGTCAAATTGTGTGTGCAAAATTTTACTCCATGTTACTTCAAGGTCACTTTTTGTGGACACGCTGTATAGTGGACCCTAGCTATAGCGGGCCGTGTTCATATGGCATCCGCTGTTTCACTGACGACCAAACTGAGTCATCTGATAGGACGATGACGTCAGTATGACTTGGGCAACGACAGCAATGATGACGATGATGATGATGCGAGTTTTGCGTGACGCGTCGTCATCACGTCATCGACGTCGCAACAGTCAAACACAACCTCGTGCATAACACGACGAGACCAACATAGCCAGTCTCTGCAGTGCATGCTTGCTGTCTAACAGCAGAAGTTATTGTAGTAAATAAATGATAATGGTAAATTTACTAGTTGTACAGCATAGCATTCGACTGTAATGGGCTGCGTAGTGCGTACGTTATACTGCTTGAAAATTGCAAATACAGTAAACCTAAACAAAAACTGCTTTTCCCGTTTAATCCAAACAGAATGTTGTACCCGTCAGCGTAACTGACGCGAGTGTTCTGAGAGCAAGTCAAGATTTAACGTGAGGTTAGATCACGTTTCAATGCGCTGTTGCCACACATACCAACCACACTTTTGCAGAGCCATAAATAATTATGGCCATTTCCCCACTATTAAAAGCACTGTATGCTGACATCATTTTTGTGTAGTGTAGTTTCTGAATACTGGTGTACGAAATAAAACGGGAATCCATTCGAGACTTTGAATTTAGCGTGGGACATAAAAAGTTAAAAATGCACCAAATCGTTAGATGACGAAGCTATACACATGACGACGTCGACAACAACCGCAATTGGCAGCAGTTGCATACTGTAAAACAAGAAAACTTAGCTGTCGCTGGGGAAAACGCGCTACAGCCTATACAGTTCCTGTTGTAGTACTGACCTTCAAGGTCATCCAAGTTTAACGATTTTCCATTCATCTAAAACCGCGTATGCGATTTTCTATTAGTGATCAAAAACAACCTTGACCCTATATCGCACCTTTTAGCCAAAGTATCGCGTAATGACCTTTAAGGTCATCCAAGGTCAATGATTTTCACGTCACTTGAAAATAAATAACACAAAATGCGACTTCCTATTAGTGATCTATAGCAAACTAGGCCCTATCTCTCACCGTTTACGAGATACGGCCACATATAGCTTGAAACACTCCATTGAAAATTACGGCCAAACCGCTGCAGATAAAGACTTGGTTACTAATGACAGTCTGTACAAAGCTGCTATAGCGCCCTATCCGATGGTACCATTGCTAACCCCCTACGAATTACCGTTTAGCCACAATGCCGCACGATTGGCATATCATAGTGCGTTATGTTCTTTTAAGGTCATTTAAAGTCAATGATTTTCATGTCATTTGAAAGCCAATATGCGACTTCATATTAGCGATCAATAGCAACCTGGGCTCTATCTGGCACTGTTTAGCCATAATACACCCGTTACAGACGACAGACAGACGACGGACGACAACCGTGCCATACGCCCTACATCATAGCTGTAGCGCGTCAACTATCCTCGCATTTTACGTATCGTAAATAGCAAATAATCATCATCCATGTCCATCGTTTCGCGCTAAAGCGTTTTGAACTCTCGTAACATAAAAGCGAAGTCAGCAAACGAGCGGCAATTCGTATCAATTCAACTCGCGTAGGCCTATGCTGGATGCTTTCAGACGGCGGCCCTCGTCAGCGTCATCAGCAGAGTCGATGACGTCACTCGGCTGCTGATGCTGCTGCGGCGGCGCTTAATTTCTAGGCAGGTCTAATGACGGATAAGTACCATCGTCGTCCGACAACTACAAGTCGGCACTTCCGTCCGACGAAATTGCGCCGCGTCGTCGTTTCGACGTCGTCGCTTGCCACGAACACCAACCGAGAACCGACCAACGACGAAATTACCCACCAGAACGAGCTCTGTCGACCGAGCGACCGCGTGCCGGGCTGTGCTGGTCGTTACGTGCATCATCCGCGTAATTGAGCGTCGCTCGTCGTTGGTGTAGATCGCCGGCCGACACGGCCACCTACAGTCACTCCGCAGACGATCATCTCCTCGCCCTAGCCCTAGTCATGGACTACTCCATAATAGCTGCTCTAGTCCCAGTCCTCGGCCTGCCAGTGCTCAACCCCGTCCGTCCTGCTACAAACTGACATTGATCGCATACAAATCCGCAGCCTTCGCATCAACGTCGCCTGCTACTTTCAGCCAAATGTGCGGATTTTCGGTTGCAACCAAAAATCGTTAAAAACACTGAAAACATTTATTTTGGGGTTCAAGGTCATTTAAAGTCATCGATGCTGACATTACTAAGAAGCTCGTTGCCAGTGCTTGTTATGATAAGCAGCATGTCTGTGCCTATCTGCAACTATTTTTACGCTAGACGAAGCAATAGCAGTAAAATAACGTCTTTTTAGAGGGTGTGCCCCTGTTTCGCCCCCTCGTTCGTGGGGACTCCTTTTACCCAGAAGCATGAAATTTTGTCACGAAATACTACAGAATGTAGGCTATCATATGGTATAAACCCGAATCTCTATCTTACTTGGGCTTGAAACGGTACCGTGACGTGACACCAAAACAGACGGACAGACGGACGGTTAGGCAGGCAGAATTACCGTAGCTAATACGCGTAAAAATCTTTCCCGGCCTATCGTGTCAAGGTACAATTGACGGAGGTCTTTTTTCTTCTATAGGCCTATTTTATTATTGTGAATTTATAATGGCAGTCCTTTACAGAACAGAAGATCCGGTGCTTTTATTCTAAATGCTGAGAGTTTGGGTCTGCATATCTTATAGTATAGAAATTTTTTTCGGTCGCTTGAATATCTTCGATCGTGAGCTACATTAAAATGATGCCAATGACTTAGAAAGACTGCGGGGTGCAAAATTAAGTTCTGTCGTTGTCCTGTGCGCTTTCTATATCTGTAAAGACACTTAAGTTACGCCTTTTACACAGCGTTTCGTTTGACTAGCAGATACAAAAAACAACTGTAGATATAAAAGAAAAAAACGTTTGAATGACTGACGTGTATACTGGCGACGCTTAAATAATAATTGATCAGTTTCGTTCAGCTTCAGAGACGTTTAAAAGCACTATAAAATATATTAAACATTGTGTGCAAAATGCAAATATAAAATATAAACGAAAGCTGTGTGTGGCGTTTGTTTTAAGTGCACGTGACCTTGCGTGTTGAGTAGCGCATTGACACTTATTTTATGCAGCATTAGGCCTTAAGCTGTGTATTATTCGTCAAGGTTCGTCGAGTTTCGTATTTGCATTCTACAGAATCAAAGACAAACGAATAAAGTCAATTCCAAATTGGCTTAGTTGGGCGACCTCGTTTAGATCGAAAGCTGTGGCCGTTGCGACAGATTGCACACGGAACACAAACTGTAGGCCTACGAACTAATTTGGACGAAGGACGCCGCCGACCACCTGGCTAGCGAACGGCTCACACAAGACCACCCACTGTCAGAGAGATGGACGTCTGTATACACGTCCGATTGCTGACGCCTGACGTGTTGGTTTAATGGCCGGTCCAGCAGATATGTCACGCAGCGACAGTCTATAATTTCAATCCTCGCGCCGTCGCGTCGATTTGACAACGCTAATCGGCCAAACACGTTCACCTTGCGGTCCGATAGCCATGCACCACCGGCGACGTCCGCTAGCCATCTGTCCATTCGTCTTGAATCTTGGAGACAAGCTTTGTATTTCGTGCCGTGCCGACGAGCTATAGATGCACCTCGCTGTGCATTCTGTGGGCTTAGCTTTGCTTGCTGCTTGCACGCTGTTCTTCACTGAAACTGCAGCACTCACCTTGGATCCAGGATTGACGCATGCATTGAATTCTCCGTGACCTCACAGAGCACCCTCCTGTCAGTCAGATTAGTTCGCTTCACACCTCACTGAGACTTCCATACGGCATAACCGTACACAGCTGCAGAATGAATGAGAAAATTTTTGGCTGTTTTGTTTGCCGGGAAACGACACTTTCGATGCTTTTCTCATCGTCATCATCAGACGCGAAGCGATCAGCCGAAGCGTCCCGCCGTTGCGATCGTTCGCCAGAACGCCTTATCCTCAGCTAGCTCCAGGGCTTCCGTCGCTGTAACACCCGTGACACGGCAGATCTGGTGGATCCAGGTGGTGGGTGGACGACCGCTGGCGTGTCTCCACTCCTGCAAAGGCCGGTCACCGTCCCTCGTCTTGATACAAATTCGGAGAATCTGGTTTGTCGGTGCATTACTTCGAAGTCTGGCGACGTGATCAAAGAGACCCAGTCTTTGTTTACGGACGACGTAGGAGAAGTCGAACAGGCTAGAACGACGCAAAACCTCATCGCTAAACACGAAATCGTACCAACTGATGTGCAGGATGCGTCGTTGGCACCGTAGATGGAAGGAATCCAATCTTTTCCAATTCAGCTTGTGTGAGAGTCCAGGTCTCAATAAACTATTGAACAATTACGTGTATAAAACACGGCAAAAATGCACAAAAATGCATAATTTTAAGTCAAACGTTAAAAAAACCTAGAAAACTATTTGATTTTGTCTCTTTCTGGTTTTACCAATTGGTAACACCATACTTTTCTCAAAAAAATTTCCAGTAAAAATCGAAAGCACAATGGCTTGTTATGAAATGTCGTTTACAATTTCGTTTCGTTAATAGCAGCAGCAGCTAATAATCGACTGCAGACGTAAAAAAGAAAAAAAAACACGAGACGTAGCAGTCCGAATGCTGAAGAGAAGTTAACAGGCAGGGTACAGCGGCGGTGAAGAGTTGCTGCGGTCAATCGGTTCATCATCGAGAATACTGATCTGCATCACCACGTATTGAACGAAAGGTCTGCGGCGGCGTTTCCAGCACGAGTCTTTGAGCTAGAAGTGGCTGGCTGCGGCGGCCTGTAATTTGCTGGATGCGGCCGAGCGATGCTGGCGGCCAGCACTAACGATGATGGAACAATTGACGAACGTAAATCGCTTCCGATGCAAGCCAATCGGACGTCAGAAACGTACGCGTGCCGGTCGCGTGCCCGCTTGCGTTGCCATTAGCAACGCCAGGAGTGCTTGAGCCCATTGCTGCTGCTGCTGCTCTTGCCTCGTGTAAGAAGTTGACAAGTGGCCAGTCGCATTGAAAAGCCACAAAGAACGTTGTTTTAGCAGAATTCGGGTAGAAAGGCTCATTGTTGGATATTTAAATCTTTGTGTCAATTTAATTCATAGGGCTATCCTTTTGCGCACCTTTTGATACTGCTTATTGACACGAATCACACCACAATACAAGTCTATCAATAACAATAAATTAACAATAAAAATAATAACGTGAACAACAAAAACACGCTTTATCACTAACGATTACCTGCGCTGAAGCGATGTGTTAACTGCAATGACATATAAAATGATCTGGCTTGTGTCATAACCCGACTATGCGAGGAGAAGAAGAAAAGTTAAGAAAAGAACAAGAAGAAAAACGTTCAAGCCAATTCTGGGCGGCGAGGGAATGAAAACGTCAGAGGAGTGCGAAAATGGGCGCTGAGAAGTTAGATCTCACGGCGTCGCTCGTCAACCGGTGCACCGAGTCCGATGGCCAATAACTGTAGTGTCCAGGAAGCAAACAGAAAACCAAGTAGATGGATTCTATCGATGCCAGATTACACGTTAGCCGATGCTAGTGCTGGCAACAAGACATGCGGCACCGGTCGTTAGCTATGGCGGGACGACATCGCACCTAATTGCCGGTTGCGACTTCCTCCTCGTGAGCACTGCTCGATGTGATGTCGTTGTATTTGCGATCCGATGACCAACTGATCATAGCGTCTCACTATGTCAATCTAATTAAACGAATCACTACCTTCTGTTGCTATGTACGGAGTGTGTGCAGAGTTCGCCAACTTTTCGTGAAGATTTCAATGAAAAACAGTAAAAAAACACACTGGTGCTTTTGTTTTGAGCATTAAGCCGATAATTTTTCTGATTATGGTTGAGATTTTTTTACATCATGTAAACTGCGTGATTAACGAAAGTAGTTTATTATTAGATATAGTTTTGGTTTAAGTATTAGTTTAAAAGATTGCCGTCTGACGATCTGTGGTTTTAAATGTTCACACACACGCTGTGCATAGGCATATGGGCTGTTAGAATGCAAGCGATCCATCTCAAACCAAACACTGCTCAGCATCATAGAATGTTGAAAATGTCATAAATGTGACAAGTTCGGAGCTAGTTCTGCATTTCACGTTGCAGGTGTTTGCATGGATGTGACGCCTATAGAGGCTAGCCGCCAGCGAGCGAATTGGCTGCAATCAGGTCAGTGCAGTTTCTCCGCTGTTTATTGGCGTGATTTCTGCTGCGTCCGATCGCGTCGCCACCTTCTCACAGTCGTCGTAAGATTAGGTTTTATTAGGCGCACCTCTGACACTAATACAGGCCCGCTTTACTTCCAGATAATTGACACGGTGACCGGCCTCTGCGGGCATTTCGCATGCCGATATAACTAACAAATTGCCGCGCCATACAACAGTCTTTCGCGCGCTGCATCAGCTCGCCGTGGTGCCATTAATTCTCTTACGACGCAGCCCGCCTTCTTCGTTCTATGCGTCCTTCCTACTACCTGATTAATTTACTCACAATCGGGCTTTCACTGGCGACGCAGATTGGATTAAAATTGTTCCCGGCCGCGGTTGCGGTTGTCAGGCATCAGTTGAATGAGTGTGAAGCTATTGCAACATTGGCAGCGGCATACTGAACCTGTAAAAACTAATACTGAGCGGTTTCTGGCAAAATAGTAACACTTTTTGCGTACTAGATTTAGCAGTCATCCAAAAACCCAGTCAGATCGCGTCTACACGCGCCATTTTGATGTTAAAACGTAGCTAGAAACTTTCTATTGCTTTTAAAATTTGCGCAGCAATTGAAGCCAGAGTGCATTTTCGAGAAAAAGATAGAGGTGTTGATGCAATGCGATATAGTATCTGACGTAAAGACAGACGTACACACTACGTATTACGATTGCGGGTAAAAAGGGCGTTTTTAGCTGTTTCGGAGATATAAATGCTTAAAAAGATGTTCCATGGCCGACGCATGCATGCACAAAACCGATTTTCTGTACATGCGCACTATTGAAAAGTCACGACGCAGTATAATTTAGCAGAAAAGTCAATTGGATCTTTTTTACAATTTTGTATTATACAACATAAGAAGACGGTTCTAGCGTACACTTCAAAATGTGCAAAAAAACTACATCCTTAACATAAACTATTCAAATGTATTTCAGTTAAACTTTAGTGTTATTTAAAAGTATTGACTGTTCCTTAATTTTTACTTACTTTCTTTTTGCACAATCTTCGCGATTAGTTTATTCCTCAAAATATCTCCGGTGCAAAATCATAAAATGTCGGTTTTTGTTCAAGATTTATTTTCAGTTCTTACTTGGCATTAATGACGTAATGATGGTTCGGTTTCTCACGTTAATAAGAAGAAGGTCGGGGCGGGGGGAATCCGTAGCAGCGATCGTTTCAGCGACGACCGACGGAAAGACGCATGAAAAATGGCTTGCATTGCATGCAGTGCCGTCGTGTGAGTGACAGGCTGATTGGCGCGATGGCGAGCGTGTAATTGCGCCGTGGCTTGGCGTCCCTTCCATTGGCGGCAGACATCGCCTGGCGCCGTGGCCAGCTCGTCGTGTCGTCGTGAGCGAATTATGGGCGGTGCCATGACGCAGCAGCCCAGCAGTCAGCTGCACGCGACCACCGCTCTGAATTCCACCGATACACAAACCGATGACGAGATGCTGACTTGTTAGTCGCTGATGATCGACATTAACAACACGTCATTCGGAGACGATTTCCGACGATAGCAGACAGCGAAAACGCATATTTTCTGTCGCTAAGTTTCCGGTAAGTGATTCTACTAATCATTTTGTTCTTTATCAGTCGTACGGGGAATAAGGTAACCAAATTTTACATTATTTTGCATTGTTTTTGCGATTAATCGGTTTTTCACAATACCACAAAACTGGCGAATGCTATTGTTATCGTCGGAAAAATAATAGGTTAGTGTATAACTTACTGGTTATCAAGACATAAGCTCTTCCTAACCGGAAGCCATCCCTGTCAAAACCTTTGCTAATTTCAACAGAACAGAAATCTCAATGTATCCAATAACTGACAAAATATGCAGGTAAGAAAATGAAGTAGCCAAATAGCAATAAACAACAAAGGTTAGCCTTTATGACAACGATGTTTACAGACAGTTTTATTAATAGGCTATTTCTTTAATTTTAAGTTAGTTAACAGAATTAACTTAACGTGTGTATTTAAAAAACCTTCACTCTTTTAATTTTTGCATATTTTTGTCAAATATTATCCGATTTTAAGAATTTGAAATATGAAACAAACACATAGGCGCTTATACACATCTCGTTATATACATCTTTATTCATTGAAAAACGATAGATTAACACATACGCACACGCATGCGATTAACAACAAAAAAATAAAATAAATAAACACACAGGCGTAATAATAATAGCATCAGCAATAACCACTATCTGACATTGGTGCCATAGTCTACAAAGCTGCCCCCGCAGGTGGCATATTTAACATCAAACGTCTTTATGCGATTAGAGCACAATTTACTTGGCAATTTAAAGTCAAAGTAAGATTGACACTGTCTCATGACATCCATGTTGCTCGTTCTGAACATTTTCATAAAAAACCTATTGACAACAAAGTCTAAAGAAGACAGCTCTGACTTGACCAGTGGGGCCTGCCTCATGTTCCTATATAGCAACGTGTCAGAATGCTCACTGCAATGTCGGCCGCCTTGCGTTTGTCTTGTCATTGAACTAGAATTTCCCACTTCTTCAAAAGACTGATATATTTAGGCCTAAACTTCTGACATTCGAATTTTGTCAGGAAAATCAGTAATTAACTTTTTAGATACAAACTTTTAAATTTAGCCTACGTATTTTTTTTATTAAAATGCGAATTTTAGAGGCGTCTGATTGCTGCATTGTCTGGTCTGCGGCAGCATGTCATTGACGAGGCAATTGAGCAGTGGCGTCAACGGCTACGGGCGTGTGCGAGAACTGGTGAACGACACTTTAAACACATGCTCTGAAAATATCAACAGTCTTTTTATGTATTATAGACGATTGTTAAAAACCCGAAGGCTTCATATTTTTCCTTGGGCAACATTTCATACTACTCAACCGGCGACTTTTAACATATTTCAGTTGATGCATATCACCTTTTTGTCTTACCTCTACAGTAAATAAAGACAAATAAAAAGGGTAGATAATTTAGCAGCCATTTCTGCATGAGAATGTTTAGAAAGTCGCCGAAAGTACAGAGTTAGAAATTCAAGTACAGGTACATGTACAACACAAAAGTTACAATGAAATGAATGCATTTGGCTATTACTTGAACGCACTAAACTCGGGGGGCTATTTAGAATTTTAAGTTAGGGGAGTAAAGCAACGGGGTCTGGAAAGCAGAAGTTTTTTAGTGGGACAAAAGGAACAAAGCTCTGGAAAAGGGTCTGGAGGACGTTGTGCCCCATGCAGAAATTGATGCTTTTTTGTGTGTAATTGCATGCATTTTTGCATCGGTGTAGCTATAGGAATTTTTTCCTGGGAAACAAATCCAGAGAGTTATTTCCTTTTCTTCTTTTCCCTTTCCTCTTTCTTTCCCTTTCTCCTTCTTAAAATGAGATCTGGCTCAACAATTTTAACTATTTGCCCGAGAATTTAACTGACCACATTTAGTGCAGTTTAAACAATAGGCCTAAAGACAAACAAAGGTGGTGGCACAAATTTAAAAGTATGGGGCTACAAGTAATCTGCGAACGAAGCGAGCAGAAAAAAATTGACCTGTTGTATGTGCAGAAATGTCGCACTGACCTGATTTGAAACGCATAGTTAAAATTTAAAACTAAAACTTGATCGTTTGTGGCAAATTGTTGGAGGAACAACCTGTATGTTGTCCCCCTGCCAAATTATTGAAAGGGACATGTCCCTCTTGTCCCCAGATTTTAACTGTGCAGTTACGATCCGACGCTACGGTGATTTTTTAAAATTTTAGCTAGAATAGTAAATACAAAGAATACTTTTTATATGCTATAAAATGTCTTCCTGTCTAGAATAAAATCGCATCACTTGATTTTGTCATTAACCGCTTCTTTATGAAGCTTTTTAATGCAAATAATATGGAAATCATAAAGGCTTGTCAAAGTTATTTTTCGTTCAAATTACCTAGTGTTCTCATTCCGATACGAGTAAACAAATTTACAGCCAGAACTAACGCGATTTGAGATTTTTCAGGTTTTTTCCGTGCTTGATATTGCTGTCTCTATAGCTGTTTGCTCAACATGACAATTCTGTGAGTCTAACTCTATATTGTTGTTTTTTTTTGTTTTGTTTAATTTTTGTCTACCAATGTTTGTTTGGTGAAATAAAGATTATCGATAATTTTAAACGTGCTGTATCAGGCAATAACACACATCGGTCCATGCGCAAAAAAATCGCATTTGCATCGTATGGAATTTGTAGACGTTTATCTGTCAGCCCAACATCTTTTTGCAGTTTGCAGTTGATGCTAATGAACATTAGGTCGTCGGACGGACAGCGACGGTGCGGCTGAAGTTGAGTGACTGGTGACGATGTGATCCAGGCTTGAAGACCGATCAAGCGCGAACTTGATCGCACGTTCCGCCTTGTTTGTCTTTTTCGTCGTCGACGTCGTCGTTGACTGCACACACTGCAGTAGAAACGTGTGAAAGACGTCTCCTCTCCTCGTTCATCTGTTCTTGCCTTCTCGCCAGTGTCTTTCACTGCGTGAAACCTTCGCACGTTCACGGCGCTCTGCTGAAGTTGAATGGACCACCGTCGTCCCCTTGTAATTATCACGAGTATCGCGACTGACTATGGGTCGTCGCCGGTCGGTGTCACATTAAAATATCCCTCCCCTGAAAAATCCGTCCGGGGAGAAATAATCACGGAATTGATGTCTTACCCTTATTAAAATATCGTCGGCCCCATAAAAAGTCTTTTCGATACAGAATCGCTTTCCAGAAAAGTCTCCAGCCGGGCAGGCGGATTTTTGCCGGTAAATTGCCGACCGGGGTCAACTTTTCTGGGAGCGATCCTATAATGCGACACCGGCGTCGTCGTCTTCGCATGACGCTCCGCATACAAACCATGCAGCAGCGCCGACGCCGGTAATAGTATCCCGCTTGCAAGCTGGCGGCCACCGTGAAGACTAATTATAGACTTTCCCGGTGGCGCGCAATGCCTGTCTGTATGTCCGCCAAAAACCGTCGTCCTCGCAGCTGATCGAACACCTCTTCGCTAGACTGCAGAAACAGGTGCCCGCCAAGAAGATGACAGCAAACGCCTTTGATGACGCCGAGCGCTTAAGCCTCGCCGTCCATTGCAAGTTAAAGCGTCCTGATCGCTTGCTTCCTTCCGGAGTCGATGGTGCTCGGTTGCGTATTGTCGATTACGTCACTTTCTGTCGGATAAACCGGCAACGGAAAAGCTGCTTCCATTAGCAACACTGTCGCATGGTCTCGTCCTTAATGAGTAAAATAGTGATCGCTATGATTCACATCGTATTAATTTTCGAAGTACAGATTATTGCTTTTGGTATTTTCGACGACCTTAAGTATTAACCGAAAAATGCAAAAAGATTGCCATGCGTATAAGCGTAAGTTTTCATTGTAGTTATCACCTCGTGTCCATGAAAACTGCACGAACGGTTTACTTAAAAATTAAGTTGTAATTTACTGTTAACAGCAACAGCAGCAGCAGCAACAACAACAGTAAGGTTAATAAAATAATAATAAAATGAAATACCCAAAAAACGAGAGTAGGCCTAATAATGATGATGATAGTTTGTTTTTTGAATTATATTAACATTTGCGTTGCAGGCTGTAAGTGCATGACCGCAGTGCATCATGGACGAGCTACTTAGTCGGCAGATTACGTTCTGGAAGAACTCTTCACTCAAACCAGCGCACATGGAACCGACATCATCCGGCACTGACCAGCCTAATTCCAACGCTTTCTCGGCCGAACTATCCGAAGCGCAGTCGTACAAGGCGACGACGTCTTCACTGTCGCCGTGGTCGTCGTCGCAGTCGGCAGTCAGCTACAGTCGTGAGGCCGGAGTGTACGCGGCGTCTGCGGTGGATATCAGTAAACCTCGTCCGGCCGGCTCAGGGTCTGCAGGTCCCTGCGCTGGGTTCGACTCCTCGCCATACTCAGCCGTCTACTCGCGGCTGGCTGCTGCATCCGGACATCTCTACGACGCTTGGCCGTTCCACCTGCACGCCGCGGCAGCACAGGCCGCCGGCTACACGGTCGCTCGACCGGCGTCCACTGCGTCACCCGGCCAGCTGCCGCCGCCACCCACGTCCTCCTCGACGTCGTCGACGACCGCGAAGTCTTCGTCCATGATCTACGGCGGGTCTCAGTCTGGTGCCAGCGCGGGTCTCTGGGACGTCTACGCTCATCCGTGCGGCGCCGGCGCCTGGATCTCAGACCTGTCACCGGCGCCCGGAACATTCCCCTCACCGATACCCGCCGGCCTCGTGCCCGCCTCGGCGACCGGAGCCGTCGAATACCCGATGTTCAGCTCGCTCCACCAGTCCGGGATCTCGCCCTTCATCCAGCTGTCGCAGAACGCCGTCTCAGACTCGGCTCTGAGTGGCTTCGTGGCGTACAAAACCGACCCCTACCTGGAGCACCAGCACGGCTCGGCTAGGTTGGTTGGTCAGCGGCAGGCGGGGTCAGCGCCGACAGAGAAGTCGGGTTCAACGAGTGCAACGTCACGGAGTCAGCGCCGCTACGCCGCCGGGCGACCGTCCTGCGCGTGTCCCAACTGTCAGGAGATCGACAGACTGGGTCCTGCCGGCGAGTACCTACGCAAGACCGTCCAGCACTGCTGCCACGTGCCGGGCTGCGGCAAAGTTTACGCCAAGACGTCGCACCTCAAAGCTCACCTGCGCTGGCACACCGGAGAACGCGCGTTCGTCTGCAACTGGCTGTTTTGCGGCAAGCGGTTCACGCGCAGCGACGAGTTACAGCGTCACCTCCGCAGTCACACGGGAGAGAAGAGATTCGCCTGCCCGGCGTGCGGTAAGCGCTTCACTCGGTCAGACCACCTGGCCAAGCACGCCAAGGCGCACTGCGGACGCAACTGTATCGTCAAGGAGGAGGACGACGCCAGCGCTGACGAGTACGACGACACAGCGGCACGACCTCCTACTCCACAGGGCAGCGTCGGTGTCGGTGGATTTACCGGGACATCAGCTGGCGGCACGGCCACAGGCGCGGTCAGGTACGCCGAGGTGCCGACTACGCCGGCAGAACGCAGCTGCCTACTCGACCAGCGAAGAGTCAAACTGCCGCAGCTGAATGCCGCCGCCAGCGCTCAGATGGCGGCGTCCAAGACTTGCTGAGACAATTTTTTTTATTAATCACGCTCAACTTCTAACTGCTTAGATTTAAATCACTATTTAAACCACTGCGTTAGTGTCGTCAAGTCTGATTATTTCTACGTCAAACGTCGTTCCTGAAACAGATCGTTTTAGACATTATTGAGATGATTTTGTTGCGAGACAACAATGTGGCGGCACCTGGCGAATGACGTTAAAACTGTAGGGATACGTATTCTTATGCACTGCAATCTATAGCCTACTCAACGGTGATTGGCTACTAAGTAATAATTATTTTAACAAAAAGCCCAGCTGTCGCTGGGATAGCCGACCGTACTGGTTGTCACTGACCTTCAAGGTCATCCAAGGTCGATGATTTTCATGTCATTTGAAAGCTAATGCCACTTATATAACAACCTTGACCATATTCCTCACCGTTTCTGAGATAGGCCTATGACCAGTTTTCTGTTGAAAAACGCACATTTTCATACCCCCTTCCCCTTCCACTTAACCCCAAATTTGAAAATGTTCTTTTTGTAACTATGCGGTGAAATTTTACATGCATAAATTAAGGAAAAAGAGCTAATTAGTCCTGTAAAAAATTTTCCTTTGAACTACCGTTTGGCCACAATACATTCGTGACAGACGACGATGGACAGAGAGACGACAAATCGTACCATAAGCTCGACCGTTTCTTAAGTACAGTCGGCTAAAATGTATGCATAATCTGACGTTTTATTGTCTATATAAACCGTTTCGCATTGTGCGAGCTCTGTTAAATAAACTAACTTTAGTTCTGCGTTTTGACAGTGATCGATAATTTGTTTAGAATATTCGAACGCAGGTTGTCTGGTTCTATCTTTAACTATTCCGGCGCAATTCACTTTTAAAATGTCTCGCAGCCAAAAAAAATCACAAAAAATTTACGAAAACCCTTAACTTTGGGGGTTCAAAGTCGTTCAAGGTTATCGGTGTTGATATAACTAAAAAGCCATGACCAGTGCTTGTTATGATAGACAACATATGTTTACCTATCTGCAACCGTTTTCACACTAGCAGAGCCAATAGCGTCAAAATAACGTTTTTAGACGGGTACCCCTCTTTGACCCCCTCGTTCGAGGGGAACCCTCTTACCCAGAGGCACGAAATTTCGTCATGATAAACTAGAGTCTTTGGGCAGCGCACAGTTAAGACTTCGTGATTATAGCTTGCACCGTTTTGATACAGTACAGCAGTGTGCCGGACAAACGGACGGACAGGCGGACAGACGCCCAGGCCATGGCTAAGACGCGCGAAGCATTCTGCTATCGCGCGTAAAAAGTACGCAGCGATTTTAATTTTTTTTATTATAACTTTACCAAATATCATGTCATTGGTCAGGTGCTGCTTTAGCAAGACTACCACAGCGCGCAGAATAGCTAGTTTTCTGACGTTAATATTTCACAAGGTAAGGCAGCGACACGTTGAAGGTGTGATAATGCTGACCGTGAAAAATGGAATTTTTATTCATTTTTTTACCTGGCCGAAAAATTACAGGAAAGTGTACTAAAACAATTTATAAAATCGGTATAGTCTACTTTTATTTTGCTGTTAATACAAAACTCGATGGAGTACTTCGATTCGCATAGCCTCTCCCCCCAGTTGTGCATCGTCGGCAGTCCACATTGCGGTGCCAAGAGAGGTTTGTTTAGAAATGTGACAAAGGGTGCCCACTGCCCACATATACACCCATAGCAAAACACGTTACGCCATGTTACATGTTACTCCGTGTTAAATAATGTTTTTTTTTCTTTTCGTTAACAATTGAAGGGCTTTCTTCCAATACCTGTTAGGCTTTAAGTCCACTTTTTGACAACATGTGTGTATTGGCTTAATTTCGAAACCTGTTAAGTCCATTTTGGTCACTTAGCAGGTATTGGAAGTAAGCCTTTCAATTGTTTTCTTTTTACTTTCAAAGGGGGCCCAGGTACAAGCCCAACTTCAAAATGCAGCGTGTTTGGTCTGGAGACGAACGTGACTCTACGACCGGCAAACGATCAGCGGAAGGTTGGCCCACTTCGCCTCTCTGCGGTAATGCAATTTCACTTGATCTACAGAACTCGCGCCTTCGTGTTTTCGTGTGAAATTGTTTGCGAACGATTTTTGTCAGTTAATCGGTCTTTCTCCGATCCCCGACTCTACCAGACTCCACCGTCGGAAGTCGGGAGTGAATTTTTTAGCCGAAGCCTATAGGCCTACGTGTAGTTAGTTGAACGTGATAACTGACTCCAGCATTCTATTCTGGCTTTCTATCTAAACTGCAGGTAAACGGCTCTAGTAGATTGCTGATGTTATGAATTCCTGCCCTGCTGTAAATTACAGTGTACTATAGGCCTACACACCTTATGTTGATAAGTTTGAGTCGACCTGCAGGGTACGGCAAAAAAGTAGACCCTTAAAGTTTATCGCTGTTTTCCCAACAATTGTTCCGAATTTTAACTTCGAATTTTACATTTTTATTTACTATAACCTTGCACATCAAACTGCCGAGTAAAATATAGTTCTGTTAAAAAACGACAAAGTTAGAGACCTTTAACATGACCGCCTACCGATTTTTCAGCATTGAAAAATGTTCAAGCTACTACACCAATGCAATAACATCGTTGAAACAACACAGTTAACCAGTGATCAGATGCCAGAATTTCATTGTCAGTGTGAATGATCGGAGTGTCCACCCCGAGCTCCAAGCTCCAACACAAGACTTCAATCGCTTAATTTGATACAGCGTAAGTCTTTCACAGCTTTGTCGATCGATCCCTGTGGAATGTTACCCCAAATAACCTAAAGCGCTTTCTTGACTTTGGCGATTGTTTTCGGCTTTGTTTTAAGCTTGCAGTAAGCCTCCAACATTTCACCCCACACGCGATAGTCCATTGGGTTTCTATTCGGCGAATTTGGAGGCCACTGGTTCTTTGTGATGAAATCTGGACAGTTGTCTCGCAGCCCGTTCCTTGCGCTGCGCGCTGTGTGTGCTGGAAAATGAACCTGGTGGACAGCCGGCGATTGCTTTAAAAGAACGATAATTAAATGATAATTTATAAACAAAATGAATTACTGTTTATTAAAACGTCACTGTGACGTCATCGGCAGTAACGTGGAAACCGGTTTTCGAAAAGTAAATTGCATTTCTGGTTTGAACATTTTTAAGCTAAAAAAATCGGTAGGCGGTCATGTTAAAAAGTTCATAACTTCGTCGTTTTTCAACCGAATCACACTTTTCTCGGTAGTAAAATGTAGAGGATTTCAATAAAGACAGCTGTAAAATTTCAAATTAAAATCCCAAACGGTTGCTGAAAAAAACAGCGAAAAACTTTAGGGGCTACTTTTTTGCCGCACCCTGTACAATATAGCATATGTAGGCCCTAACTCCAAAGTTTTAACTCCGGGCTAGCATAAGCTTATGGAGCCGCCATAGCTTACTTGACAAAAAAAATCTGGATATGTCTAAGACCGGCCATCCGGGCAAGATAGTTTAATTTTAACCTTCGCTTGTTCGCAGGGTTAAACGATAGAGCTATCGGTCCTCATCCCTTTCTTCACTGCGCACATGTCTATTGTAGGCCCTATAGGCTGTCGTCTCATTAGCACTCCTACATCCGGACCACCAATCTCGTCCTCAGTAGGTATGCAAGCTTGCAAGGTGTGCCATATATCATAACCGCAATCGCTCAATTCTGAAGAGTTTGAGTTGCAATTTGCTTTCACAAAGGCTCAATCTCCGATTCGTTTCCGTTCGACGACCGTTTTTGGCTCTAGCCGACTCTGTTATAATAGGACTGTCGGAACACTGCCGGTCGTACACTACTCACTGTCGATCGGTCGTAGTCAGCGGGCAGGGGGTCGACCCGCAAAGGTGTCGAGTGAAAATTTGTTCCGACTTCATTACATTACGCATTATACTGAGGACGTTTTCGTTTTAGCACAAAATATTTATCCGGCAGCCGTATCAATAGCCGGCGTTAGCCGGGCCGGCTATTTATACGTCTGCCGACTTGGACAGTTTTAGCACGAGCCTCCAGGCTATTGGCACGCTGCCGGAAAAATATCCTGTGCTAAAACGAAAACGTCTTCAGACACAACGGCAGACGGGCAACTGACGACCTCAACAGTAGCAAGTAGCGAATCACGGATCGCCGGTCGGCAAGTTACGTTTTTGCCTGCAGCAGCGTCAAATGTATCACAAATATTATACGCTTAGTTTTGGTGTGCAATATTGTCACATAAATCGTTGAAATATGCTAACCCTAACCCTAGCCCTGATTTTAACCATAAACCTTAAACCCTAAACCTTACACCATAATGATAACCCTAATTCTGGTCACTAGGCATTGCGCAATTACGCCGAGCGACATTAGTGCCGCGGTCTAATGAGTGCGAATGAGTTTTTCGTTTTCGTTCATTGCCGGACGGCTGCCGGACGAATAGTCACCGCGTTTCGTTCTTGCCGTCAACTTTCGCTGCAGAGATCGCATTCGCAGCGCCTACTCAGTTTTAGCGGAAAATGCCCGTACACAAACCCACGATGAAAAGCGGCACCGTTACGGTTCTCGTAATCTTCTACTAAGTAATCAAGTATTATAATATTGTTAATAAAAAAAAGTCAAACTTCAACTGGTGTTTAACTAGTGTTAGCACAAAATAATGTCAAATTTTATCCCACAATAAAACGTTGTGTGCAAAATTGCGTCTTGTTACTTTCAACGTGATGTTAACAGCGAAGACGACTCCAGCTACCTACACAATCATATTGGTGCTGAGTGTATAGGCCTGGATCGGTAGGCCTAATACCAATACAGAACTGATATCGCGATATTTTGAAATACCGATACCGATACCGACGTCGATATTAGGGCCTACATATACCGAAAAATATCAAATACCAAAGATACCAAAAATACCGTACTTTTGGTATTTCCGATCTCAATTGGATAATTTTAACGATAATTACGTTGACTGTTATTTACGCTGCTCTGGCCATCACTGTCTGGCAGAGAACGGCGCTTCACGCAACATAAAATTTCGTGCATTCCATCGATGATCTTAGTCCACTGAGTCTGTACAGCGCCTGTATAGCGTGGTGAAATGTGCATTGATGCATTCGCTTTGGTACCAGTACTTGTACCCGAATGCCACATTAAGATATACAGAATTACGCATCTTGTTTTTATCCTCCTCTGGTCGTTGTCTATTGTGTCAGCTTTTGAGGTCACGTACTCACGTAATGTCGATGTTGTCGTGAACTTATGATTTCGGTCACAGAAATTCCTGAAGTGCAGGCCTAACAGTTTAGGCCTACTACACAAATTTTGCTATCAAAAATAATAGGTTGGCACGAATATTTTATACAAAAACGCATGCGTGCAAAAAAGACTCGAGCAAAACAAGCGTTGCTAATTCCGTTTGAAAAACGGGCTTGATAGGCAACGAGCAGAGAAGGAAATTGAATTACGATTTTTTAACACTTGCGCAAAATAATGGTCGGGATAAATACCGATACCGATACCGACTTTAAAAATACGGATAAAATACCGAATAACGATGCCGACATAAAATACCGACACCGACTCAGCTCTAGTTCAGCGTCGTACAATATCAATATAACAAATTAAAACGGGCAGAAACAAAACGAAAAAAAACGAAAACGGAAAACTAAAAATCGACAAACGTAAAAAAGATCCTATATAACAATTAAGTAGTCCGTGATGGCTTGTATGTCGTTTATGCGTCGCATAAAATAGGCTCATTTCAACAAACTTGCTGAAATAATTTGTCTATGAAATGAACAGACGTTAGAGTTTTTAGCCGACCGTACTTATGTAACGGTCGAGCTTATGGTATGGTTGTCGTCTGTCTTTCTCTCTTTAACTGATGTACTCTGGCTGACAAGTAGGTCCTAGAAAAATTTTTTTTACACGAATAATAATTAGCTATGTGTTTTTGACTTACGCATGCAAAATTTCAGCGATCTAGTGCAAAGGGGACATTTTCTAAATTAGGGTTGAATGAAGGGGGGGGGGTAAAAAATGTATGTTTTTCAACAAAAAACTAGCCATATCTCGGAAACGACGAAAGATAGAACCAAGATTGCTATTGATCACTAATAGAAAATCGCATACGTCCTTTCAGACGAGATAAAAATTATCGACCTTAGATGACCTTGAAATTCACTGACAACCAATACGGTTGGCTATCCTGGCGACAGCTGCGCTTCTTGTTAGGTGTATTGCCATGCAACTCTGTTTTATGCACAATATGGACTAGTCTGTAGTTTACTAGTTCGATATCATATAGCTAAATTTATTTAGAAAAAAAATCCACCAAGAATAATGTGCGCTGCTGCTCGAGAATCTCGGTGCTAGAATTATGCTCTCTGAAAAATGCAAAATTTGACTACGTTCGCCACAGTCTGATACAAAAGCTATCACCCAGTCATCTGCTTAAGACGCAGTTTTGACAACAAACGTGAAAATTAAAAAAAAATGACAAAGTGAGATAGCGAAACGTGAAAGCCGAAAGCAAGGAGACTCTGCCTTGGCATGGTTTTAAGCGTTGACGAAAATATCACTCACATTCATTGCTGGTCATCCCAGCAGTCCAGTGCCTGTCGCAGTAGCTATATACACGTTGGAATGCATCAGTAGGTTACATCGGCCAGCTGTATTTTGTCCAGCTAGTTCTTTGGGTCTTTGTAGTATTCCAACTAGATTTCTCCAGGTGAGTAATTTTTTTTCCATTTTTTTGATCGACGTTTTGGAGTTTACATATTATTGTTGGCATTAACATGTTCATTTAACTATTGAATCGTTAGACAATAAGGAACTATTTTTTAATTGCAAGCGTATCTGACGTTCATCAAAATAAGTTCGTAAAATAATTGAAAACATTTGTTTTAGATTATACGCTGTGTCTCAAAAAAGTATCCCCGACATTATCGACTGTAACTTGATAGTATACAGCATGTCCACTATCAGATAGAGTTATCAGATTTTAATTTTTATAACAAATATTCTTAACACAACTTGCCATCAAATAACCGTTCAGTTTCAGTCTTTTTATAGCACAGTGTGATTTGAACAATGCCATTTAGTTTTATTACTACAAACAGCTGGTAGCAGCAGAATTTTAATGGAAAATAACAATGGCAGTATAGGCTACAAAAAGCAGCGGTGAACTGCGTAGTTGACTTGACTTACACTACTGCAATGCTACAGCAATGGTTTAGAGTTGAGTTAGTGAACATGCTGTATACTTGGCGAATTAGATTGAAATATTCACGACACAATCAATCACTTCAGTCACTACTTAGTTTGGCCATCTGCTCTTTTGTCTGCAATAAATCAGAGATCACGTACAGTTAACTAGGCTAATTGTGCGTAGGCCTATCCGCTGTTGCTGGTCTTGCATGATAGTTCGTTTGTCCAAATTAATCTTGACGTCGTTGTTGGATACGATTACGATTAGGCACTTTTTGTAAGCTGGTCAGTACGACGAAAAAAAATTAAACATGCGATCGCACCTACGACAAATGTCCAGCTATGATCATGTTTTGATGCTTTCAATTGTAAGCATTTCATTAGCCATTATTTTATCTCTAGCTGTCTGGTATTAGTGTGATTAATAAGAGTCAAAACTGTTTAATAATACTGATAACTGAAAACGTAGGCCTATCAAAATCTTTATAATATCACGCATATTAATTAGTGGTTCATAAAAACGGTAAACGTGTGAATGAATGAATGCATGATTGACTACGTTCGGTCGCCGTGCACTGTCAGCAGCAACCACTGAACATTATGCAAACAAAAGTGGCTAGCGGCGAGAAGGCTGTAGATGCAGATATCGAGAGAGCTAGACGATGAGCAGAATTAGATGACGAACAAACAAACGACCCGTGTAGACCAGACAATGGCGCAATCGGCTATTGCGAACACTGACAGTATGCTAACAACAGACAGGCTTGCGATGGGGGTTTGCAAGAATAATCTATGCGAGTTAATTCGGCTTATTATTGACTACAAATTTAGGCTATAGTTAGAACCTACAGTTTAATCGCAGTGTTCAAATCTGTTCTCGCATTTTTTTAACATTTAGATTGTTGTTGTTTTGCAAATCAGTGGCATATGATGACGACGATGACGCAGACAGTGACGTCAGTAATGATGATGTTGCTGCTGCTGACACTCACGGCCGAGATGACACAGGCAGCGGCCGTGGCGGGTCCTGCACCAGCGAGCGAGAGTGATCTATACGGCGTTAGAGGTCTAACGAGGCGTGGGTTTCGCTACGGTGGCGCCGACCGATTCAGTCACGGCTTCGGTCGACGGCGACGCGTTGACGACGTCGAATTCACCAACCCGCTGTCGGAGTCCCATCTGGACTCTGCGAAACGTAAGACTAATGCTACTATCCCTATAACTCTTTGTAATTTGCGCCATTCAAATTTCTACACTATCTAGGCTTGTTGAGCTTTTGCATTAGAAGCTTTAAGCTGTTTGGATCTGTGTCTTTTAAATCGCCGTTTTGTATCCATTTCCACATAACGACAAAAATCACAAAAGACTGAGTGCTGGGTCAAAAAAAAACAGTGCGTAGGCCTATAAAAGTAGGCCTAAGGATCGGCGTCAGCTGACTCGAAAATATTATTCCACGCAGATAGGCTTATACAATCGATGCTTCAATTCCGTACTTCTGTGGAATAAAGAATTGTTCCGATGTGCATTCGATACGGTCATTACGGCAACGGCGTTGCGCGTTTTGTTATGGTTTGTAGATGTAAGGTAAAATATCTGATACATGTATTATGAATGACCAATGTTGCAGATCGCTGGCGGCAACAGAAGTGGAACGTAAAATAACGCGACATAACAAAACATCTCGACGATCTACGAAGTAATAAGCGTCTGCATGCAGTGATTGGCATACAGAGAAAACAGACGATTTCAGCGACACTCATGCTGAATTCTGACTTTTGTTGACACGTCCCGTCGGATGTCAAAAATATACGAAATACCCAGTGAATGTCGCTGTTCGGTATCTCGTCGATAGATTTTTCATCTGAAATTCACAACCTAACAAAACCTAATCGTATCCCAATAAGAAGGATCGATTGTTACTTGAAGAAGGATGATCGTGTTTTAATAGTTTTGACGCGCGACAGCAGAATGCTTCGCGCGTCTTAGCCATCGTCTAAGCGTGTGTCTGTCTGTCTGTCTGTCACACACTGGCACTGTATCAAAACGGCTACACCTAGAATCACAAAATCTTTATCACAATGACTCCAGTTTTTATGGCAAAATTTCGTGTCTCTGGGTGAGGGTTTTTTTTCTCGAATGAGGGCGTCAAAAAGGTACCCCTGCCTCTAAAAGCTGTCATTTTGCTGCTATTGGCTCGTCTAGTGTGAAAACAGACATGCTGCACATCATAACAAGCACTGGTGACGGGCTTTTTAGATTTGTCAGCAGTGATGATCTTGAATGATCTTGAACCCCAAAAAGAAGGGTTTTGGTAAATTTTTCGCGATTTTGGTCCACGACATACATTTTAACAGTGAATTGCACCAAATTGGCTAGAGATAGACCAAAATGACCTGCACATAAAATTTTCAGCATTAAACTTAATACCCCGTTTACACGATCAAGCTGGCTCGACGAGCTGGCTATATGTTAGCTAGACGAGTCAGCTCGATGTTTGCTCGACGTTTGCTCGATGTATGTCTGTTCGATGTTTGCTATGCTTTATATCCCGTCTACACGATCGAGCAAACATCGAGCTGGCTCGTCCAGCTAACATATAGCCAGCTCGTCGAGCCAGCCTGATCGTGTAAACGGGGTATAAATTTTAGCAGTCATAGAAGTCGCGACCCGTTAAGTTCAAGGAGACCTGCGCAGGTGGGCGTCAAAGACGGCTGCTCCCTAAAAAGTGGCTATTTTACCGCTATCGGCTCGTTTAGCGTGAAAACAGTTGCAGATATCCACAGACATACTTCTTACCATAACAAGCACTAGTGACGAGCTTTTAAATACTGTCAACATCGATGACCTTGAATGATCTTGAACCCCCAAAATAAGATGTTTTACTGTTTTTTTGCAATTTTTGGCTGTGGCGCACATTTCAAGAGTGAATTTCGCTAACGTAGCTGGAGATAGACCTGGACAACCTGCGAACAGGAACTACTAAGGCTGTCACGCATCTCATGAGCTTTGCTCAAATTACTTGTTTGTTCAAATATTGCTGACACAACAGGTCGCCAGATGACCGTTTAAGTTCCAATTTCGCCCAGCGTCTGTTCCTGCACTACCGGGGAAAATTTGAACACGAGAAATATTACATGTCTATTCAAGGGAGTATGACGATTTAATTAAAAGCACACATTATAGGCCTAAAGCACATTTTGTCCAGCTTTCTGTCACTTTTCACGAATAGCATTATAATGAAACGAAAGCATAAAGTTAGCTCAGTAGTAGGCCTAACTTTGGCCTCGTCTTGCACCGTTTTCGGCCGAACGTTAGGTCGAGCCTTGGATATGGGTGTCGTCCGTCTGTCATCTGTAGCGCATGTTTTTGTATGTCATAGAAAACGGTATTGGCACCGTTGGATAGGGCGATGACGAGGTCCTATAGGCTATCATAATAACTAGGTTTTTGTCTATATTTCCAGCATTTTGGCCGCAATTTTGAATAGGCCTACAATGTTGTTGCCTGCAGCCATCACCCATGTGCGCCGAATTACCATAACGAATCCAAATTAGCGTTGATCGTAGCGTTCTACATAGCAGCGTCACCATGGCATGTATAGGACTGTGCACACTCTGAGAAATCGCTTTCTTTCTGCGCCCAGAAGTCGGACGTAGCTGGCCTTCGGTATAGGCGGTATACGGTTGGCGCACCCTAGCGACAGCTGGGCTTCTTGTTGTGATACGGCGTGCAGAAGAGGCAAGAGAAAAGCCGCTAGCGACGGTTAAGCGAATCGCCCGTACGACGCAGTGGTGGAGAAAGATGAAATAGGTCTACTTGTCTTCTTCAATTTATGGCGTGTTTTCTTCTTGTCGCCTGGCTGAGAGCTGGACACCGCCGCTGTAAGCTTACATTACAGATCCACCCATAGTCTACAGGGTGCGGCGAAAAAGTGAACCCCTAAAGTTTTTCGCCGTTTTTTCAGCAACCGTTTAAGATTTTAATATGAAATTGTACAGTTTTATTTTATAAGGCGACTGGAGGCTTCGTCATTTTTTTGACAGAATCGCATTTTACTTGGCAGTTAGATGTAGAAGGTTTTGCTAAATAAATCAGTAAAATTTGAAGTTTAAACCCCAACCAGTCGCTGAGAAAACGGCGAAAAACTTTACGGGTCCACTTTTTTGCCGCACCCTGTATATTAGCCAGCCATTAACCACGACAGTCTAATCTGGATCAATTCTCAGCTTGGCTATGACGTTCAGTCGTGGCGGCAGTCTGCACTGAACTCTCGCTTATATGTTTTGCCGCACTTAAATATTATGATCGTTTCTTTTTATTGCGCCCGGAAACGGTAGTTTTTGGAGCGCACTTCTGTTTTACCGCTGCAGACGTTTATTTGTTCGCGAAATTTTGCACCATGATCGGAAGTGTGTCTAGTTTTATAACGCAAATCCAAAAATTTTGGGGTTTTCCCCAAAAACAACTATATATAGGCCTATAGGGCCAAAAACATGCAGAAGTTGGCGCGATTTCGGACGACTTTGAGCTTCGACGGCGAATATCTAATATAAGGAACGGATGAAGGCATTCAAAATCGGACGAGTACATGTACTAGTCCGACCGCGATTCTTCCTGCGTTCGGATTCTTGCTACTGCACACCCCAGCGAGGACCGGGGTCACCTGACATTTTTTTTACAAGGGGGTCAAAATCGGCTTTCAAAATAGCGTAGGTCCTGCAGGTATAACTTTGGGGTAAAAGGAGTGATACCACGAAACTTTACCACATGACGTGTCATAAGGTGATCATTTATGTACAAGTAAGTAACAAGTAATTTTTTTTTGGGGGGGGGCGCACCCCAAAAATTTTAAAGGGCTAAAACATCACAAATTCGGCGCGATTTTGAACAACTTTCGATTTTCATTGCGAATATCTTGAGAAGCGATTAAGATATCGAAAATCGGAAACAAACTTGATAAACATCGATGTTTACTCGGTTCGTCAAAAAATCGTGAACTTTGGTCTACTAACAAAAAGTTATAAGCGCGGATGTTGACCCACTCTAAATCGACAATGCGCGTTCTGCGTATGTTAATGCATTTGATTTCGGGCCACGTGACTTTGATACCGGGAAAATTTCAATTCTTTAAATTTTCCCCCAATCGGACTAAAGGCGCCTGACGGACTCACGTTGGGCTCTGCCCCAAATTTCTAGTTTATGTTAGAATTTGGTCAATACACGGCCACGACATTTTGCACTTCGGATCGAGTTAGACCTCCGTGTCAAATGGTGTACCGGTATATTATTGATTTGTAAAGGCCTACGTATTTAAATCTTGTCACTTCGTCGTCAGTGCCGGTCAATATTTTTTTTCGTAAATTTTCAGTGTAATTTTCAAACAACTTGACCACTCAAACGTTACTTTTTGGGCCACCCTATATTCGGCTATTATTAGCTAAGCTATAGACTATTTGTCTCAAGAACTACGCACATTTTAAGGCATGGTCGCTGGCTGATGTTTCCATCAATCTGGCGCTAGCTTGTTCATTTTGCAACCAATTGGTCCAGATTTGCATTTGTTGTTTAAACTGCACTATATTTAGTCTGTTGATTCTCAGAAAAATTATTAAATGTGCTGTCACAAGAGGTCACATTTTAACGTAAAACAAATGTACCAAATTAGATTTTCGGGGGACAGGCGTGCTATTGTTCTAGCCGGATTTAAGGGTACGTCTTAGTTCTGAGGAAAAAAAGAGTAGGAAGGGGGAAAGAGTAAGGAAAGAAAAGGGTGAAAAACTAAAGTGGCATACGCCCTTTCAGATGAAATAAAAATTATCGACCTTGAAGTCAGTATACTGCGACAGGAACTGCATAAGCTATATATCGCGTCTTTTCTAGCGACAGCTGGGCTTTCTTGTTCATTACTTTATTTTGCTATAATTTATGGAAAACGACAACATGATTATGTGACGGACAGCGTGTATAGGATGTTTTTCCGGCGTCGTAATTTTTGTATATTGTACGGTGTTAATTGGACACTAACCCAAATAAATAGCCCAGCTGTCGCTAGAAAGGGCCGACCGTACGCTCGTCGGAAGCCAGCAAATAATTTTCGTGTCATGTGAAAGGGCTTATATGCGACTTTATGTTAGTCGTCAGTAGCAATATGCCGTATTTTTCACCGTTTCCGAGATACGACGTACCGTTTAGTCATAACAGCGCGTAGGCCTACTGACTTTCAAGGTCATCCAAGGTCGATGATTTTTTATCTGATCTGAAAGAGCTTATGCGACTTCCTATTAGTCATAGCAGTCTTCGTCCATTAATCTCTCACCGTTTCTGAGACACGGCTGCAGTTTTTGGTTGAAAACGCTCAACTTTCCTACCTCTTCATTCAAGTCCAAATCTGTAAATGTTTTCCGGCACCGGATCGCTAAAATTTTGCAGCCGCCGAACTAACACACAAAGCTAGTTATTCATGTAAAAGTTTTTCTGTAAGACCTGCCGCTGATACCCCGTTTACACGATCGAGCAAGCATCGAACAAACATCAAGCAGCCCCCTCCCCGACGGAATCCCGCCCATGGCTCAAATGTAGGCCAAGGCTTAGCCACAGCTGATCAGTCACGTGTTATATAGGCCTTCCAATTACCACCCCCCCTTCCTGATTAGCATGCTAATTACCATAGCTCGTCGAGCTAGCTCGATGTTTGCTCGATCGTGTAAACGGGGTATGAGCCACACTACATGCGGGACAGACAACAGACAGACAGCTTAGCTGCAATAAGCTTATCTTCTTCTTCTTATGGCGTACTCTTCCAGAGCGTAGCCGTGTCCACGATGTGGCGCCAGTCCGCCCGCCCAGAAGCTTTTCTCCACGCAGAAGAAAGACCAATGTTCAGAGGTCTCAGGTCTGCC
>Ga0209367_1001279_pt1 | contig 30305 bp, 19 predicted proteins | sample WorMetLIZISLAND2_FD_187412 | JGI IMG/M metagenome (GOLD analysis project Ga0209367, IMG submission 187412) | Marine gutless worms symbiont microbial communities from Max Planck institute for Marine Microbiology, Germany - Olavius geniculatus... ...
AAAATGACGAACATGAAATTGCAGGACAAGATATACAGGTGTTTCATAAAAAGGGACTCCTTTTTGTTTTTCTCATAATTCACTCAAATGATGATCAATTAACACAAAAATTTTACCAGTTGTAGCTGAAAAAATACTAATTTAAAATATTTAAAACTAAATATGGCAGTTGATTAAATATTTTTTGCTAGTTGTGATGTAATGCTGACGTCATAATGTGTCGTGACTCGTGAGTACAAGCTTGCTTGTCTCAACTAGTGCTGTCAGTTGCTACTCTTCTTCGATGGTAAACTTAATCTGATTTGTTAATGAAAAATGTTTAACGAACTCTGCGGAGAGCTAACAATGAATAATAGCAGCTCAGATTGGAGCTATTCTCCGCCAGCTGTAGGCCGATAAACCTATTGACTTTCTGTCAGGCCTACATAATGCACTGAACCGGATTTTGAAAGTCTAATCTGGCTTAGCCGGGTCACTAAGTGCCTCCTGATGCAGCTTTATCTGGTGAGGACGTTATCTCTGTGTCTGTCCGTTTGAGTGCAAGATGACTACAAAAGTTTGGACGGGATTTCGAAAGACTGAGCATGCATGTCCAAAAAAGAAAGTAATTAGATTTGCTTGGTTACAGGGTATCTTTTGTGAATCGTTGATCACCCAGCAGTCTTTGCGTTCTTTACCATTAACAGATTTAGCTGGATTAAGATTTTTGTATTCTCCAGGTGGCAGCCTTAATCTCGGCAGATCGATTTTTATCGTTATTGTTATTGGAAGGAATCGCTTTTGCAGCGCAAGCGATTCCGCCTATTCGTACACATTTCTCAGCAACGTAGTTTGTCTGTCTGACACATTCGTGCCCTCTGCTTAAACCATTTGACGGATTTACATATCACTTGGCAGGCGCATTTCAAACTTGGCTACTAATATGCTGTTTCCTTTCATTCGTGACACTATAGATTATTACCATTGTTATAAATCTATATGGTTCTATCTTGGTGTGACAGTTGCGCATAACTATCCACTTATCTACATATAACGAATGCACTGAGTGCACTGTTGCGATGTGATGGGGTCACGTGACAGCAGGTGCTATGTGACGTCATCAGCAGTCGGTGCTGTTGAGTCTGCGACACTGCCAAGAAGCAGCAACTAGAGATGCGTCGATATTTTAATTTATTTAATGTTTAAACGCTCGCAGCTTTGGAATGTTTAGACTAGATGCACTCTCAGTCTGTCAGTATATATTATTTTTAAAAAAATTGTGTTTATGCATATTCGGTGGGTTATTTTATTTTTACTTCTTATTTTACTTCGAAATGTTGTTTTTTAAATGAACTCGAACAGCAGTTCAAATGATTATTTCCTCAACTCATTAACCGTTATCGATAAGCAGATAAGTATTATTTTTGAATCTGTTTAAACGTATAGAACTAAAATGTTTGCACGAGATACTAATTATAGTTTCTGTTATTATTATCATGATTTTAAAAGACACAGCTGATAGGCAGAAATATTGTATAAATTTTGTGCGTAAGCCGCATATGCAAAATTTTTATTATCATCATCATCAATTTATCATTGCTATTGTTTTAATTTTTGTTTCATTAATATATTGGTGGTGTTGTTTAATGTTTTATGACACTAATTTCACTAATTTGTTTCTCGCTGCTCAAGTGTAGTCGGTTGAGCAAAAGGATGAGCATCCAGTTTCTACAACGTTCTGCGCTCGAGCAACTCGGAGGTTCCTGGAATACTTTACTTCGAAAAATTGACTGCAATGCTGAACAGAAATTAAAAGTACTAGTAGTAGAAGAAGTTTAACGTAACTTGGCGTCATCGCGTCGAAGCAACGTTTTTTCAGGTCTAAAACTGTCCAATGCGGTCTCCGCTGCAGCTGACAGTAACTCGAGTTGGCAGCAGTCGCTTGCGGTCATCGGGTGAAAATTGAAGGCCGTAAATGCGGCTTATCTTCCCGTCTGTTACTGCGCGCATGCACCGTGCAATCGCGCTCAAGACTGCACTGCACGCATAACGTTGTCATCATCACCATCTCATGAAATGCAGGCCAATGCAATCTCCCACGGACATAATCTCCCTCTCGCACAGCCCCCTCCCCCATTTCACCCATTCGAAAATACAGTGTGCCACAAAAGTGACACCCTTTTGGTGCTTGCGTTTCAGCTCTTGTTAGATGCTTGTATTTGCAATTTTTGTTCACTTATGTCTCGTGCGGACTCGTCGACTTCATCAGGCGTTGTCTGCTCATGTAAACAAGTTCTGCTATTATGTGAATAAATTGTAATTTCGTCACGACGGTTGGATTAGCTAACGACGAACGCTGTTCGATTTACAAACTGCATGTAGAGAAACACTAAGGTTTCGAAAAAATGTATAATGTTTTTAAATAAATAAGTACATTTAAACTGTGAACTGTCAATAAAGTGTTTGAAGAGTTCTCTTTTTTACCTGTCTAGGGGGTAGAATATTGAATGTATGACAAAGCAGTTGGTAAATTGAAAATATTGGGACTAACAAACTTCTGTTCCGCAGCATTTGTTCTAACAGAAGCGGGATACTGACCGGGGGAGAGTTGCCCGTTCTTCAATCTCCATCGTCGCCATTCCTCGCATCAGCAACAAAGCAGCAGCAGCAGTAGCAGCTGAGAAAAGAAGATAACGCAAGAGCGACACACACAGCCGTACTGTGACGTCCCAAGCTGTCGACAACTAGCTGCGGCTCCTATAGGGCGTTATAAATATTCTACGCTAGCGGGTCGCGTGGAGAGCACAAACCCGGCGGGAAAGAATCGTAGCAGACTGGTGTTAAAATCTGTCAAAATGCCGGAGACTGAATCTGGATAAAAATCATTAGCATTCTGTGCTTGCTTCAAAAAGTTATGATATAGTAATAGTCTCGTAATAACATTACTTGCCTCCGTAACGAGTTAACTGCTGTCGAAGTAGGCCTATTTAGCAGCAATTGCTAGCAAAAAGTCTTGAAAGTGAAGAAATTCTCTTGACTTTTTGTAAAGACCAAAACCGAGACCAATATTTTATTCTTACTGGTTTGTGTCTGCGCAACGTAGCAGATTATTACGTTGGACGTGGCGTATTTTCGTATCAGCCATGTTCTTTGTATTCGCGCAGTGGCGGCACCATTGTCGGCCGAGGTTTATGCTCTCCGAATGCTTCTAGTCATAGGCTATTTGTAGATTGTAGCGTGCAGTGGTCATTTACGTAACGTAATTGGCCGCTGTATGACACTGGACCGAATGACTTCGTACAATAACGCGTTTTATGACAAGTCGATAGCGGTTTATGTGCTGATGACGACGATCGACGATGAATCCAGTGCGAACTGTGATGGTGGACAATAAAACCCAGAGCACGACACAACTTGGCACGTCACAAAACCACATTACGATCTCGCCCCACCGCCGCGCCCCACGGGGTCGCGACCCCCTCGCCCTGAGCAGGGGGCGGTGCCCTCGCGATCGAAGCAAACGAGCGCAATAACTATTGAGTTAGCCGCATGAATCTGCTATCGCGGCGCCGGACCTGCAGAGAAGTGCCGTGCGGAGACGTCATAACATCTGCACTAGAGATTATTATAACGACAATGAATGCACTGCACTCACGTCACTGCAAGAGCAAGGCATAACTTCCAGATCATCTGCAGAATAGGCTATTGATGACTTTTCTTCTTTGCCGTTTGTATCCACACATATACTTATCTCTCACTTGCTAATGCCTGCTGTTTAGGCCACGAAACCCTTCGATGATGATAATAATGATGATGATGGTGCATTTGGCTTTTACTGTCTGGTTTTAACCACTAAAAGTGTCCGTTCATTTAATCAGCTAATCTGGCTATCGCTGAAGAAGGCCGCGCTACTGTCGTGATGTACGATCCTTTGTGTTGCTGTCTTCTGACATCATCGTAAAACTTATCCCCGGATGTCATCACAGACGGAATGTCTCTGCACCAAGAAGCAGACAAGATTTCTTCTGGACAAAATCTTTCCAAGACGAAAGACCTTTACCCTGCCGGTTGTGTGTTGTGTTGTTATATTTTTGAATTTTTCTCAATGTTTTTCTTAGTAATGTTGCGACTGTTAATGCGATTCTTTAACTTTTTGTTCGAGTTCAAAATTTTGTTAGTGCTTATAGACTTAACGATTTGTTTCTGTTTTTTGTTATTGCATTTGCGATTGGTTACTAATAAAGGTAGGCTGAATATAGAAAGCGACGCAAACAAAAGTGCCTGCTTTACGCGGATCGAGCAATCGGGCAGTTTAATATGGTTTAATAAATAAGTAGCTTAAGTACTACTTTAATGCACATAACAGAACGTAGGCCTACATGAAAAATTTCGAAATTAAGCTGCAAGTCACGTAACACACAAGAAAAGAGTAATTTGTAGCAAATATTGAATATAGACTATAGAGTCTATCCTAAACATTGTGTTCTTATAAAATTTTATTCTGGGGCTATCCGAAAGGGATATTGTGTCGGAGAAGAATTAGGTCCGGTGCAACGGCGAGCTAGGCCTAAAGGATGCAGTTTGTCTTGTTGCAGTGCTGCCCGAGCATCATCATCAACAAGGGATTGCAAGATGCGGCCGAGCGACGTGCTCGTTAGTGATGGCAATTAATGCATCCCAAACGAACCAGAGATCAGCCGTATCACGTGTCAGTGCCAACAGCAGCAGCAGCAACCAGAGATGCGCGAATCATGCAATTTACTCAAATTTGCGCTCAAACGCCAATACTTGGAAATAATGTTGTGGATTAGTTAAACAGCGAGTCGTATAACATATTATTGTAAGCTTACAACATCTAGACTTTCCACTAATGCTAGTTATTAATTTATTACCGCTATTGCCATTCGTTAAATAATACCACCTAGTTTTTCAAAGATGATTTGACTCAAATAAATTGGAAGTTTACCTTAAGAGCTGATTCCTGCCAAATTTTGTACAAATCTCGTCGGCACGTCTGAAGTTACAAGCCACGTGTATTTCATTTCTAGAGAAACACTGAACATGACATTAATCAGTGTAGTCCACTAACTACGATTTCGCTTTAACTATTTATGTATTATTTTTAAAAAACAATTTAAATATCAGTGCTTTGGGGTCTACTGTAACAGAGACCTAATTAAATGTCGTTTCTATTCTTCCTTTGACTTGTGTATTTTATGAAATAAATCCAACAGCAGAAGCCTTTACTCGTACGTGCGATAGGGGCCCAGTAGAAAGTAGGGTAGTAAGTTTTTGTAAACGTCAGATAGTTTTCGTTTAAAATGCGAACGTCAGAGTAAATGACGATAATAAAGGTCAACCGAGTGCACGGATGGTTGTTACGAGGTAAGTGACGCACACCCGGCAGGTGAGGTGGGACAACACGTAAATCAATGCTATAGCGAAGCGTTTATCGCCCGACTAGCTATTGGCTCAAGTTTATGAGTCTTGTATACAGCTTCAGCTTCTACGGTGCTGTGTGAGTGTGCCTCTGACGGCAACTGCAAGCGACCACAGATCTTAACACTTCGACGAACACGGTGCTGCCACCTGGCCAGTACCACGGATCCAATGATGGCTTTACTACTGGTCTCGGCCCACCGTCTCCAACAATTTCTTCAAAGATTTACCGACTTATTTTAAACATTTTAAAAAAGTTCTGGTCCGTAGATCGCCGATTGTATCACCAAAAGATGTTCCATCATTCAAAGGCGCCGAAATCGCAATTACATTCCACCGACTGGCGAAACAACGATCAAGGGTACATCATTTTGTATACCTGCCGCCCAAAGTCCAAAATCAAACCAAGTAAAATTTTTGGAGGAACACTGACGTCAGAATCTCTACTAAACTTATTTAATTTTTGTTACATTTTCTAACTTGGACGTCTCAACAAAACTATGTACAGTAACGAAAATAGCGATTCTGGTTATTCGGCCGTGGTTAAGTGCAAAAATGTCGGTGCATGTTGTATGGCCATCCACGCCCAGCTTTTAAAAAAAAAATTATTGGCACGCCGGTTATTCTAGCCCCATGAACTTTAACGCCGACTTTGTAAGTAAGTAAGTACAATTTATATAGCGCCAAGACAAGGGAATTAGAGCGTATTGAAGAGGAGCGCTAGCTGGCAAGATAAGCGGGGTTTTTCTACGTGTTTTCGTTATACGATACACGACAGACGGACAAAGAAACAGACGGACTGCTGCAAATCCCGCAAAAACATCGCAGCTGAAGCTTATACTGAACGCACGTTGAATAGGCCTATAGGACGTCCATAGAACGTAATGTTATGATGATGTTCAAATGTATTGCAACATAAAGCACATAATGTTCTATTTTACGCTTAACTACTCTTTTACTCAGTTGACCAGTGCCATGAAGTGACTGGCACAAATAATAAACTGTGGTCCGTTATTCGGTCCACGACGCATGAATGGATCGCACAGATACGCAGTAGGCCTATAAATGGGCATTGGTACACTAAACTCCCTCCAGTCCGTATCGACGACCGTATATAATTGGTTGCTAAGCAATCGGTCTGGAATTCACAACTCGCGTAATGCAATTCGCCCATCCGTGACCATGCAGCCAAGGCGAACAGTCCTGAAGTTACCTGTTTAAGTACGCCCGAGCTCCACTAACTACATGTGCTTCGACTTGTTGCAGACAACAAGTCGTAGGCCTACAAAAAGTGTGGATTTCGTGCATCAATAACAACTAGTACAACTTGTTTTATTCCACGGCCGCAATCGTGCCGCCTATCTCCAGCACTATGTCTGCAGCAGTATAACGGTTTGTGACATCAAAGGTGCACTCAGATGTGATCAAATGAGCTACAGTGTGATCTACACAACCGACCGTTGGCGATCTTGGAATAAGTGTCGGTTGAACAACTGTTCGGAGTGTCTAAATTCGTTTGACACTTACTTGTACCACCCCAGGCCGCGGTTTAAGGTAGCTACACGTACAACATATTGTAAACAAACAAATCGAAGAAAGTGGAAACTGTGCTTTAAAAAGTCCGTCCAACCAGAACTATGGCCACTGCTAACAGGCCCAGTTACTTGCTTATTTCTGTTAATCACCAAACTTGACCAAAGTGTTGGCCAGTTTGAAAATTAGCGTCCGTGGACTTGCTAGTCTTGCATGGCCGTTAGTGTCCAAGTGACTGAAATAAAAAAATCGGTCAGTGAACACTGAACAGCGCTGAGTGGACACAACAGCGTCACGTGATCAATGAAACATAATAAATTAGTGAATCCTGGGAGTTCTGGCATTTTTAGACCCACTTGTTGTTCTAGCTGCAGGTTGAAAGTGAACACAAGTAGACCTACATGTAAGTAAAACGATTTGACCGTGGCATATAACGGTGTAGCTGACAAGGTCAGCGATAGCGATAAATCGGTAATCTTGCGCTTAATGAGCAGAAATTACTATTAGCTGACGTACAGTTTATAGGCTTACATTTTAGAAATATAAGATCACGGTCATGCTTTGAGACATCAGCTGAAAACCCATGGCCGCTTATCAGCAATGTAGTCAGTTACATATAAGCATACAAGCTACAGCAGTTGGTAATTTGCTATTATAGCCTGCACAATCTGATGCTACTGTACTAAATAGCACCGGCAATAATACTTTACTGTACTTTGTTTTAATGCTAAATATTTACGGCAGATAATGATATTCATTCTCCGTAAATTTTCACGGCAAGCTTCCGTGAAAATTCAAGGCAGATAGCGAAAATCGAATACTTATTTTCAGTGAATTTTCACGGCAGATAACACTTTGCAATTTTCCCGACAAAAAGAAAATTTCCCGACAATTTTCCGACAGCCTACAATTTAGGGGTCCCCTGCTTTCTCTGCTGCTACGACGCTATTAGTATAATTTTATGTTTTTTGCAAATATGCACATTTAACCCAACTACTAATTTTAGTACGCTGCTCCGCCTAATGCTAACATCAATATTCGTGTACGTATCTATCTAGTTTCAGAAGCATGGGGTGGACGTTGAAGTGGTGCTCGGTGGTCGTTTTGTTGGTGTCATTGTCGGCGCTGATCAATGCGGATCAACTTGTCAAGTTCCGCGCTCACATGTTTTTTCCATGTATGGGCATTTTGAGTCGGACTGTGTAGTTTATATTTGTGTTCGCGTGATGGGTTTGATAAAATGTAGTTAGTAGTTTAGCAGTTTTTATGTCCAGTAGGTTTAGTTTAGAGAATTAAAACAGAAATTGTATGTGTTTAGTTGGCCAGCATAGTTGACCAGTATGGTTTTCTGGCAACCTGGCTCAGTAATTAACTGTTGTATTATGTTATCGTTTGTAATTGTATTTTTGTTTGAGTCAAATAAATTTATTCTTTTTTGGACAAGGTTCTATCTTCTACCAGGCTTAATCTATTAGACTACATTTAAACAAGTAATAAATTAACACGGTGAGTATGCAACATAAACGAAAAAAGACATTTTAGTTGGATAAAAATGAATTACGTTATTTCTACAATAAACTGTAGTCACTTTTTTCCGATTTATTTGCTTCTTATACAACCAGACTGAAAACACGTTCATGTGACACAAAGTTATGAAAACGAAAAGTCTTCGTATCATCAAATCACATTGTGTCATGTTACTTTTAATACTCTGTCTTATAGAAGTAAAATGTGTTGTAGCTGTTATCAATTGAGAACTATTGTAAGATTCCTGCTAGTGGCATTATTTACTGCATTTGCATTTAGCGACTTTTTGGATGGACGTGGTTTCCCGATCATATTAATAGGCCTATGTTCACCATAGACAGCAACCTGACCTACGCGAAAGCTGCAGTTATCTGGGATCAACAACATAATGTCTACAGTAAAAAAAACTTTGTTATAATTAATAAATAAACGAATAAAAAACGTTAGCACATTAATGCTTGGCGGAAGATACTTTAATTCACCATGTGTGTGCAATGTTTTTCAGATATGTATACCTCCGTGCGGTTGGTGGGTGACGAGCAAGGTCTTGAAGGTCGTTTGGAAGTCATGCACAACCGAACATGGGGCACAGTGTGTGATAATAACTTCAGCAATGCTGCAGCCAGAGTCGTCTGCTTCCAACTTGGACTAGGGTCAGTGAGCTGCTTAGGCTTAGACGTATCTAGGCCCCTATTTTTATGTTAGGTTTTATGTCGTTATACAATAATTGTTTTAATTTTTTAAAATCTAGTTTAAAAAGTTTAAAGTAGTCTAGGACTGGGAGAAAGCGGAATCGTTTTTGTTCGCTTACAGTTTGATTACAATTACGAGTTTTAGCTGGGGGCGGGTTCGACGCCCCGAATCTTCTCTTTCTTGGGGCCAGGTACTTTCATCTGACACGACGTGTCATCGGATCACGCAACTGTACCTGTCAAATGGCACGTAAATCGTCGAACGGTTCAAGCAGGGCGCACGAGTACAGACAGACAGACAACGTTACGCAGAAATGTGTAGGCTTAGGCATAAATAAGTAAGCAAATATGTAGGTAAGTAAGAAAAGTTTAAGGGAAATCGCTTGCTCTAAACCGATCTAACGATCGTGCATTTGTGACAGATGTCAGCTGAATAACTTATAAAGTTGACAGAAAACGTGCATTTTTTGCAAAATAACCGCCGTTATTTTATGTCAAAATTAACGATTATATTTTGTAACGACACTTATTTTACAGGCTATCTGGTGTGGTGATACGTAATCGGTTCGGTCCGGGCGAAGGTCCTATCTGGCTGGACACGTTGAACTGCACGGGCGATGAGAGTAGGCTTGATGTGTGTGATCACAACGAGTGGGGTCAGCACGACTGTTCACACGACGAAGATGTCGCTATCTCTTGCATGGGCGTCCTGCGTAAGTCTTCGATGTACCTTCTACTATCGCGTAATACAACGTTGCTTCTATATTATCTTAATTAATAGCCTCGACCTTATGGGGTGTTTACACGATTCAGCAAATGTCCAGCAAACTTCCAGCAAATGTATTCAGAATACACGTGTTAATGCTAGACGTTTGCTGGAAATTTGCTGGAAGTTTGCTGGACGTTTGCTGGATCGTGTAAACACCCTATTACTGAAAATTGTTAACGCTTTTTTATTAACACATAAAATGTTATGTATATTATGCAGTTGCTGTCTGGAGGTTTGTTAGTTAAAGCCCGAACTCCACTACCACTTCCATTTGCTGCGGACGACTTGTTCGACAACAAGTCGTACAACAATTTACGCTGACTTCATGACATGTCTAGTTGTAGTTGTAGGTAAATACTTTCGACTAGTTGTACTTGTTGCGCAGTAAATCCACACCGTGGCTTCTATCCCCCAAAGTCTGGAGTCGAAATTAGGCGCAAGTTCCCCCCACTTTCAGGCTTCTTGTTAAGGGTGTAAATTGTCCAGTGAAAATGAGGAAATTTTGTTGATTGCTTAATGAAAAATAGGGATTTTGATTTACATCCTTAACAAAACTACCCTCCAATTTTCCCCTGGGAGCAAGCTGCGCTCACCAGGTAGGTCCCCTAGAGATAGAAGCTACCTGAATCCACAACTAATCGAAGAAAATGGAGATTGAATCTTAGGAAACATTTGATTGCCGTGTGTTGTAGGTTATCGGCTGGCGGGCAGTGATCTGGAGCGTCAAGGTCGTTTAGAGGTCGAAGTAAACGGAGGGTGGGGCACTGTGTGTGATGACTCGTTCACTGACACTGAGGCACAAGTCGCGTGCTATACTCTCGGATTCGGGTAAAGCCCAAATTCCATAACGTCTACTTTACCCGTGACGCCCGCAACAAAGTTGTTCTCTGTAATTAGGCCTACTAGGCTCAACGACAACCAATCAGTGGGGGGTGCTACAATAGATTTTTGGCTGTGGCGTGGTCACCCTTACCGGTGGCGTATTAGCAAGGGAGGTAGGGGCCAATAATCCCGCCTTTTTTCTGAATTGTAGCCTGTCGGAAAATTTTCTTTTTGTCGAACATTATGTCTCAAAATACAAAACTTGGGTATGGAAAGTCCGATTTGTGAAAAACTTGGGAGCGAAATTGACATTATCAACATCCGTCATCTTCGCTGGCGAAAATTTGCAGCTGTCTGTTGGTCAGAAAATGGCAACTTCAACTCTCAACTTTTTTTACCCACGGCACCGCTGGCCCTCATTGCCTGGCAGGTTCGCTTTCTGCAGGAAACCACGCAAATCATTATTGCGATAGTCGCTATTATTAATTTATAGCAAATCATAAATTATTGTTATCATTACTGCCGTGATTTCTAGTGTTACGGCTACGTTTTTCGTGTCGCAAAAATGCTTGAAATTTTCTTCCAAAAGATGTCGATTTTAGTTTAAGCGTGCTATTCGGCGTATTGATTTTTCATGGTTTTTAAAAGTGTTTTAATGTTTTATGTAGGCTGTTAGAAATAATGTGTCTTTTTTTCTTACTAAAGTTTAAAGTTATCGTAGAAAACGTATTGGCTTTTATTCTGGGTAAGCGTAAGCGCATTCATGCCTGATTGTCCTTGCCACATTACTACTTTACTATATCGTTGTACTATATTTGGCGAAATTAATGATTGACTGGTTATCTGTTTGTTTGTCAGTCGTCAAGGCCATTACCTAGGCAACGCATACGGCCCCGGCAACGGTTCAGTGTGGCTTGATGACGTCAATTGCCATGGCAACGAGCTGTCAATCAGCGACTGCTCGCATAGACCGTGGGGCTCACATAACTGTCTACACAGCGAAGATGTCTCCATATCTTGCTACCAAAGACCGCCTGATATTGGTAATGACTAATGAGAGAAGTAGTAACAACAAAGAGCAAAGTTATTTGGTAAAAGGCGGAATCACCTTCCTTGTTTTTATTTGTCAGGTGCCAGCATAAGACTGACGGTTTGCCTGCATATTTTGGCTGGGGTTTGATCCTCAGATTACCTTTTCCTTGGACTTTTAAAGTGTACGTGTAGGCCTACCTGTCAAATCACTGTCTAAGCAGTGTGCACGAATGTGACAGAGACAGACCACGAAATGTGTTAAAATAGTGAAAATTGCTTGTACTGCAAGTGCAATTCCGCGTAATAATAGGGGTACTGTAGTACAGGCTGGCCAAAAAACTAGTCTTGTTTTGAGTGATGATAACTTAAATACGGTTAGTAGTAAAAAGTAACTAAAAAATTTTGTCACTAATAATGGCTATCGTCATTCGCTAAATGGCGCCATTTTTTTCAAAGTTGTTCTAAGTAAATTACGGTTTAATGTTAAGAATAAAATAGAATGACCAAATTTGGTGCCAATTTGATAAATGTTGCTGAAATTACGAACCGAAAAACGTAGGCTCGTTTTTTGATCTATCCTGTATTTGCGTATCAGCGTCCTCTCTTCAAAACGTATTCGCGATGCTAAAACGTAGGCTTTGCGAAGTTGTTGCTTGCAAGCGTTTTATTTTGATTTTATTTACGGTTTAACACATGCGACGATCGTTTGCGCAGATGTTCGTCTGGTGGGAGATGCCACAAGCGGACCGCGCAGAGGTCGTTTAGAGGTCAGTTACAACGGCGTCTGGGGCACCGTATGTGACGACGCTTTTGACAGTTCGGATGCCGCTGTTGCCTGTTTCATGCTCGGCTACGGGTAACTACTACATTGTACTACTACCACTACTCGTATTTCTATTACACCGATTAATGTTAAATAAGTAACTAATTCTTCGAATAATACTGCGGTCTTATTTTCTGAGCCTAAGCATGCGCTACCCAGTATGAATTCATTGTTATAAACTGCCAACTACAACTTCTGCATTTTGCAAGGCAGTGCATCAATAGCATTAAGGTGAGATGGGCAAGATCATAGTTGTATTACGTCAATTTTCTTCTTGCTGTTGCATGCCAAAAATTATTAAAAGTTGCTTGTTTTCCGAGACACGGTGCACTATAAATTAGTAGTAGTTGTAGACTTTAGCAGTAAGTTGTCGTATTCAGGCGTGAAGGAGTGATGCTGAATAACCAGTACGACAGCGGCACCGGACAGATCTGGCTAGACGATGTAGAATGTCAAGGCAACGAGACATCACTTGCGTCATGTCAACATAGAGGCTGGGCTAAACACAACTGTGCTCACCGAGAGGACGTTTCCATTGCTTGCCCCGCTAGTCCCGGCACTGCAATAGGCCTAGGTAAGCCGCAAACTACTACGAAAGCGTGGTTCCATTCAACGCAACGCACGCTTCGTATGCAACGAACGCAAAGTGCGCAATTCAGAGGCAGCTGACGGAACGGCCAAAACGCACGGATAAAAGCGGTCGTTGCGTCCATTGCGTTTGTTGCGTTGCGTACGTTGCGTGCTGAGCTTTGGATGGACATCACACTTTCGATTTGTCGTGGATATTTTCTACAACAAATTGTGCAGTTTGCTGCACGCTTAGTGTACAAATTGTTGTATATTTTTGTTGCCAATTAATTTTGCTGCGGAGCAAGTTGTGAAAGTTACTACGTAACTTGCTGCTTGTTGCTAGTTTGTTTTGCAGTTTGTTATGTAAATTTTGTCTGACAAATCCGCATAAATCAAAGTAATGACGTTTGTTCCAAACCATAGATAACTTTGATTCGTTTTACTTAGCTTTCTGAAGGCTACAGCGAGACGACCATGCATAGCAAATGGCATACGCCGTCTCGATCTCTCTGTTACTCACCTTTAATGATAATAGATGGTAGAACTGTGGCCACCACCCGCTGCGTACGACTACTATTATCATTGACAAAATTTCCGCGCAATCAGCTGTACCTCAGTTACTTCGGAAACTCATTCCTTTTTCGGGGCGTTAATCCGGCAAGAATTAAACCACTGTGTTACAGAGGCTTAATTCAAGTACGCTAGCTTTATCACCGGCTCCGTTAACAGCCATCGCCTTTAACCGAGTGGATCAGTAATGAGGTGTTTACACGACGAAGCAAACTTGAAGCAAAATTAAAGCACACGTCGTGCACGTGTATTTTCAATACATTTGCTTGATGTTTGCTTGATGTTTGCTTCATCGTGTAAACACCCTATAACTCAGTATGCCATCCGTCATGGCGACAGGTAATCGCTGTTACTACGGTGAATACTAACAGAGACTATTATAGAGAGTATACTTGTTGTAGGTCTGAGACTCGTGGGCGGTGAAATGGAAGCTGAAGGTCGTTTAGAGGTCAGCTTTAACGGAACCTGGGGCACTGTGTGTGACGACCGTTTCGACAACGTCGACGCCACTGTCGTCTGCCGACAGCTAGGCCTCCGGTAACTACTACAAACTACTATTACTATAAACTGTTACTACTACACATTACCACTATTACTAATCTATATAGAGTAATAATAACATAACATTGTTTCTACCGACTTAAACTGATGTTTAGGGGTCGTCCGTAAATGAGATGACGTCACGCTCCGAAGGGGAGGGGGTTCACATTATTATGACGACGTGTGACGTAGGGGAGGGGGGAGTTGAAAGAGATGTGTCGCCAAATTCATGTCGCCAACTCGTCGTATGTAACAGGCCGAGTAGGCCTAGGAACATTTAGGAACACTGTGCTTAATTTCACACAATTTTCTGCATTAAGTTGACAGTAGACAATGTTAATAACGGATATAATATTATAGGCTATATCATAATTTAGATACGCTAATACTCATCTCTGTACACTACCTACAGCTTGCCGGGGGAGGAGGATTTGACGTTTGTGAGGTTAAATTTAAAAGAGGATCCAGAGAAGTGTGACAAAGTGTGACAAAGAGAGGGGAGAAAAGTTAATTTTTTCTTAAAAGTGCGTGACGTCATTTATGAACGATTCCTTATGTAAGCAACACTTGCTCCCTTTCTGTCATTTTTGTTCCACTAAAACAGTTTTGTTTTTTAGTTTGTGTGCTTGATAAAACTAGCAACTTGCCTGCCACTTTTTCAATGCAAATCATTTATCATATTAAGCATATAATCATGTCAGTTGTGTATGTGCGGACCGCACAAAAGACGCGATTTAATTGCAATGTTTTGTGGTGCAGTAAATTCGGCCTGGCACTGGCGAACAGCCGTTACGGCGAGGGAACGGGAGCTATACTGCTGGACGACGTAAACTGTATGGGAAACGAAACTTCACTGGGCGACTGTCAGCACGCGGGCTGGGGTGAACACAATTGTGGACATCACGAAGACGTGTCCGTTATGTGTGTCGACAGCACGCATATCACTGGTAACTAACAGCTTGCTTGATTCAGAACCAGTTTCTGCCTCTTAACCAATAGGCCTAGGTTAAACGAGAAAATAGCAAATAACTAGTTATATCAAAACGCTTTCTGGAACAAATAACTTCAACTAAATGTCGGCTGACTTTAACAGGGTCAATTTTGACCGGCTGTAGGCCTTAAGTCTATAGTTGCCGGTTATGTTCAAAGACGCATCAAAAGTTAAATGTTCAGTCAGCTTTTTGATTAGTCAGACGAAAAAAATGTACAGATAGGTTTTTGGTTACAAAAATTATTTAAATAGTTGTAAACGGATTTTAAATACAAATTTTTGGAGATGTTGGAAATGGTACAAGAAAGGAGTGATCAGATTCCGGCGCTGGACATCCAAAATGTAAACTGAGACTCTGATGCGTTTACCAGCTATCAGCACCATTTTCGGCAAATTTACCGAGCGCACCTGTCAAGAAGTTCACCAAATCTAAGTCGCAACGACTGAGTTAGGGAACTACGACGTAAGATGGTCTAAAACTAGATCATAGAAAAGCAGTTTTGAAACGTTTTCCGCACAGGTTTCAAGTGCGAATAAAACGTAGTACGTTTTGTGTAAATAAGTTAAATGTCAGCTATTAGCTTCAGTGCATGATTTCGTCTGTTGCAGATATCCGGCTGTCTGGGAGTGAGGTGGTTCGTGAAGGTCGTTTAGAGGTCAAAGTGGCCGGTAGATGGGGCACAGTTTGTGACGATGGTTTTAGTGATGTTGACGCTGCTGTCGCCTGCTCTATGCTCGGGCTCGGGTATGTGGCAACGGCCTAATTTTCAGTACCTTTTAGAAATATCTAAGATTGAGTTGCAATTTTTTCAAGTTCTTATATTGTTTCTTAAGCGTTAAAATTTCGTAAGTTATTTTTTTGATTTTTGTAAGTCGCATTTTATAAAAAGATTTTTTAAGGTCAGCAGCTTATAAACTTTGTAAATAATGCCCCGGAATATTATAACTAATATTATAACTAATTTTGTCAATCGGGGGTAAATATAAATGTCACCGTAAAACTTTAGAACCAAAAATTACAACTCTGTCTTGCACACAACGGAAGTTATGACAGTTTAAAATTTTTTTACATATTTCCCATAGGCGCCAATGTAATTTTTAAAAAAAAATTTTCGAATAAATTAGTGAAAAATAAAATGTTTATTTTATAACAATAAAAAACATTTTCTTGCGCAAAACAGCGTCATTTGACGTATTAATCGTAAAAATCGGTCTAACGGACTCGCCTGTAGGCGAGTTTAAGAACCAAAAAAGTGTAATAAATTTCAAACAAAAGGGGGTGTATACTTCACCTATATGGGGAGCAAAAACCCCTGGGCGAATTGAGCCCAAATTTTTTTTGGTGGTAGGTGTCCACAACATAATTACGCCATTCAAATTTGGTGACGATTGGTTCAGGGGTTTTGGGTTGGCTGAGGGTCAATTTGCCTTTTCCCATAGACTATGAAGGTCGTCCTTACAACACTCACACTATCGTGTGAGGTGTGATAAAAAATGAGCCGACCTGTGCGGTTACATACTGAAATGCGTTTCTTGATTGCAGAAAGTCAGTCATTTATTTTGTTTGCCTGTTAACGCACCTTAGCATATTTTATTCAATCGGAACGTTTTTTTTGTTAAACAGAGATGCCGGTCGATCGTTACGTACGCGTTACGGGGCCGGCGAAGGTGACATTTGGCTGGACGACTTAATGTGCAATGGATCAGAGACGAATCTTGATGACTGCCCACACAACGGCATGGCACAACACAACTGTGTCCACGGGGAAGATGTCTCGATCTCATGTCTACAAACATCCAGTAAATAATCCCAAATCATTATATTTTTGTACAAATGGACCATGCGCACTTCTACTTGAGGCGCGTATACAAAGCGATAGAAATGAACTGAAATTTTCATTAGCGTCGCACCCACTATACACAGCGAGCTAACTGGCCGCGCAGTTTATTTTATTTTTATTTCAGCTCATTTCGCGATGTGTACGAAGCAAATTCAGTTTAGTTCAGTTCAGTTTGTTTGCTCTGTAATGTTTGTATGCGCCTTTACGGTGACACAACAATAATTGGCACAGGATATTTGACCGGCAGCCGGTCAAATATTCTACAGGCTATATGACTGGTCAAGTTTTTATCACCGGTCAAACGCGCCCGATCAGTTTGTACAAGCACGGAATGATCCTCAGATAGGTACCGGCTAAGTGCTGCGGCGATACGACGGGTGCTCGTCGTACCGCCGCAGGGACGGCGGCCGGGCAACCGAGCAACTGATGACCTCAACCGTAGCAAGTACGGTATCACGGATCCGCCAGTCGGCCAGCTAGCACCTCAAGCCTAGCAAGCAACTTGCAGGCCATCACGGATTACCCGTCGACAAGTTTTTGCTTGCCTGTAGGAACCTCAAATTCACCGCTCATATTGTACGCTAATTTTTGATGTTCATTATTTTTACATAAATCTTTTAAAACGCTAACCTTAATTCAAACCCTTACTCTAACCCTAACTTTAGTTCTAAGCCCTGAACTCTACACCATAATATCCACGCGAATTCTAGTCAGTAGCGCGTATACTGTATTTAATGTCATCCGTAGGGGCGACTGCTATTTTTGGACCGGTCAGTTAGCTTAGACCTACAGGCTGTCTGACCATTTGCCGGTTAAATAGTCAGTGCAAAAATAAATGAGTGCAAGTTCAAAGCTGTCCGGCAAATATATTCCCTTGGTTGCATTTGTGAGCGAATTACCATTTACAAGCGTCGACAGTAGCAGAGTCATTGATTTCACTTTCGTTTAAAAGTTAATCCACTTTTAGGCTTTCATAACCGTCTCGTCAGCGTAGCTTTAACTAGTGTATAATAGTGTTAATTTTATATGAATTCTACATGTCTTTTTTAAATTTAGGCTATTATCATTACTACATGTTTTCATTAAAAAATTGCAGAACGTCCATAATCACGGCATGTTTTAAAATGCCGGTAGAGATGGTAACGATAAAAAACTTTAATAGTTTACTCTTTACGAAATAGCATTAACTTAGATTAAAAACTTAAGTGTTGGTATTGCAATGCTGTTTGTAGCGGTGCGACTGGTGGGCGGTGAGACTGAAGTTGAAGGTCGTTTAGAAGTCAGCTACAACGGAACGTGGGGCACTGTATGTGACGACCATTTCGACAACGTCGACGCCACTGTCGTCTGTCGACAGCTAGGCCTCGGGTAAAGCCAACAACTCGTACGCGCAACAAACCGGAATATCTTGACATTTCAAGACGTTGTAAATTTGTCGTAAGCTTTTGGTTTATTTGTAAACTTTTTTGTGAAACTTGTTACAGACTTAGCTCTAGACTTTCGATTTGTTGTTGACTTTATTGTACATGTAGTACGTCAGTAGATTTATGGCGGAAAAGAGCATTGTTGTGCAAGTCATTTTTTTGAAATGCTATTGTAAGCACCTTGCTAAAGTCGTTGGGTGAAATAAGATGTCATTTGTCAGAGACATTCGCGCAATTTTCATGTAATATTTTATTAAACATGAGCTAGACATCTTTCGGAGTCTTTTCTCGTTGATCGACAAACATTTCGTGGTGTATTGTACGACATTATTTTGTTGTTGCAGGAATTTTGGAATAATGATAAACGTCAATCGCTACGGCCAGGGAACGGGAGCTATACTGCTGGACGACGTAAACTGTATGGGAAACGAAACTTCACTGGGCGACTGTCAGCACGCGGGCTGGGGTGAACACAACTGTGCACATCACGAAGACGTCGCCGTCATGTGCGTCAACAGCACGCTTATCACAGGTAAACTAACAGCAAACTGAGCTCTCCAAACTCTGTCTCAAATAATGCTTTCACCTGCCGAATGCGCCGGACTTGATACAACTGCATGCTATACCGAAGCCACAAAAATTCCTGCATTTTGATCCTGATTTGGTGACCCTTGATCCGCGGATACCTAACCGTATTGCCTCCAAAATCCGGCTGGTTGGTCTCTGTGCCAGTTTCCACTTCGCGGTAAAGTTTAATCGAAATCCGTTACTAACTTGCAGAGACGCGCTGCAAAGTATCAGCTTACATGCAGCCTGTTTAGTAGACCTAACAGTGAAGAAGTCTGAAATTCTGAATAACAAAATATGTTCATACGAACATGGAGTCTGTCCAATGCATTTCGATAGTTTACAGTATATGTCCGTGTAAATGTAATCAGTGAACTGTTTAGAATGGTAGAAAAAAATCAAACAGTTTAATTTTAAATCGTACAGCAGCAACGATCCTTTCATTCTTCTCTATTATTTTAACTAAACAATAAACATCGCCAGTCACGAGACCATTCGATTCGTCACCAGCGCTTTACTATAAATGGTCCATCGCCACCATGGGTCTATCTTGCACCGTTTGAAAATATGGCACCTCAAAGATAATACGGTCACAACCTTGACATTTTGGGGTCACGTGACGTCATCGGTCACGTGACCATTTGACTCCCGGGGGTCGACTTCCTATGGGTGATCTATAGTAACCGTGCGTCCATCTGGCACCGATACGGAGATATAGCGTCTCAAATATTGGACGCTCGAACGTGGACACTGAAAGAAGGATGGAAGAAGGGAAAGAGAAAAAGGAAGGGGAGAAAAGAAGAAGGGAAAACGATAGTGGAAGGGGAAAAGGAAGGCAAAGGGGAAGGAGAAAAGGAATGGAAATAAAAGGGAAGGGAAAGGGAAGTGGAAAAGGAAAAAGGAAAATGGGAAAAAGGGGGGTAAAGAAAAAGGAAAAGAAAGGAAAAGGGGAAGGGATAGGGAAAAAGAAAAAAAGTGGAAAGGGGAAGGAAGAAGGGAAGAGAAGGTAAAGGAAAGGGGAAGCGGGAGGTAAAGGGAAAGGAAAGTTGAAGAGAAAGGGGAAAGGAAAAGAAAAAAGAAAGGAAAAAGCGGAAGAGGAAAAGGCAAGGGAAAGTGAAAGGGAAAGGAAAAGGGGAAGTAGAAAGGAAAAGGAAAGGGGAAAAGAAACGAAAGGTAGAACGATGATAGCTTAAGAAAATTGGAAGCACGCACGGACACTCAGGTGATTTTATACTCTGTCCAATGATATGCATAGCATTGGACAGACAATTATCCAGAATCCACAAAAAAGATCGCCACCGAAATCTACGCACGATGTTCCTCGGTCATGCCCAACCAATCATGTAAGCATGCATTGTTAGCATATTGCCAGATAGGCCTACAAGTGAGACAACACGCGTACGCTTTATTAGGCCCTATTGACCTTTTTCCTCAAAATGACACTGCACAAGTACATAAACAGTGTTTTATGACTGTTGTCTTTTTCTCGCTCGGAAATGAAATGATCTGGTCAAATACTGTGTTTGTGTTCAAACTAACATTATTCTGCTGATGGCTGTTGCAGATATCCGGCTGTCAAGTAGTGATTTGTTTAATGAAGGTCGTTTAGAGGTCAAAGTGGCCGGTAGATGGGGCACAGTTTGTGACGACGCTTTTGATGATGTCGACGCTTCTGTAGCTTGCGCCATGCTCGGCCTTGGGTATGTGTCAGCACGCTGCATACATAGCTGTTATTAACTGAATGTGATTAATTAATTACGATAATTTAAGCAATCTCTCACGCTCTGTTCTGAAGTAGACCACGACTAGTAACAGGAGTTAAAAGGACAACTTCACTTCGACGCGTAGCAATGAACTTGATCAATCATTTGCTTTGCTGGCAGTACAGAACGGAGTATTTATCTATTAATCGACCAGTCAATCGATCAAAAACAAATTGATCGATTATGCTGCGAGAGAGTCAATGGTGCTTAGGCATAGAAAAAAACATAACTGTCGTTTTTCGCAACCGTGACAAAAACTACACGATTTAAGTTACCCAAACTGTTTTGGCCCTGTCTAGAATATGATGAAATTTCAGGTGCAAAAACACTTCTAGTCGCAACAATTTTTTTCTGTTTTTGTGTACGAAAGAAATGTTAAATGCTGTTGTTGATGCATAATATTACAGAGGTTCTGGTCGATCGTTGGGCCAACGTTACGGAACGGGGCAAGGTGACATTTGGCTGGACAACTTGATGTGCAATGGATCAGAAACGACTCTTAACCAATGTCGGCACAGCGGCATCGCACAACACGACTGTACACACCAGGAAGATGTCTCGATCTCTTGCGCACAAACAACCGGTAGCCTTTCTCGGCGATTTTGGCGTCGATAATAATGGGTTATTTAGTTAGTGTACGTGTTGTCGCGCATACATCAGCGGCATTCGTTCAGATTAGGCCTACAGCCAGTTCTGAAATTGTGGAAAAATAAGTGGAGAAACTCTAACAAGCGAGCGAGTATCGATACGCCAAAGGCGTTGAGAAGGGCGAGATCTAGAGAGAGAGTATCCTTCTCCCCAGTCGACTAGCGGGTCTGGGAAGCGTTATAAGCTCACTAGTGGGGTCTGGGACAGAGCCATAAAATCTGGTTTCTGGTGACAATTTTGTTACGAAAATGATGACAGCAAATGGCGACAGAAAGATTCAAACCACAGTGACACACTGACAGAAGGCGTTAGGCCTAGTGGCAGTGACAGGTAACCCTACATCAGTGTTCCTTCTGCAGATCTCATTTTAAACACCGATTAGCCTACAGCTCGGCACATTGTGACTTCTTTGATTAACGGTTTCAGTAAAATAATGTAAGGTAGGTGCTTATAAAGCCTAACCTAATTTGAGCAATTTATGTACCCGGCTCATACACCTTAAACAGTGGCTTGATGGCGTTGTCAGCTGAAGAATGTCTGGATGGTTTCTCAAGTATCGGCGGAGTGGACGGCTGCTACCTGGCGCTGACTGGTGACAAGATGACGTGGACGGCTGCTGAGCTGATATGCAAAGCTTACAACGAAAGAGCGCATCTGCTGGTCATCAACAGTGGGCGCAAACAAACAGCCATCAGCTCATGGATTTCTGCTTCGCGTAAGAGCTCGCCATTGTTATAGACCCAAACTCCACTCTTCGGCCAGATGCGAATTTGTTAGAAAAATATGCAAGTCTCTGCAACATGTTGTAGATTTGTTTTGGGTTTCCGTTTTTAGTGGAATTGTCACACAACAGTGGGCTGCGAAGTTATATTACCGCCAATGAAGATAATAATCCCCCTCCTTTCTCGTCCTTCCGTTCCCTTCTACTTTCCCCCTCTATCTTTTCCCTCTTCTTTTCCTTGCTTTCCCTTCCCTGTCTTTTTTCCCCATCGGCTCTTTTGCTTTCCCTTTTTCTTTTCCTCTCTCTCTTCCCTAAGCAGGACCCCAATAATCCAGCTATTTATAGGTCTGAAGGAGCGCTATAATTTTCCCAAGCGAATTTGCTGCATTTTAGCTTTAAAATATGACATCGGGTAGCAACAATAGGCGCCCAATAGTTTAATTACTTTCATGGAAATCAACTGACCGATTTTAGTGCAGCTTAAACAGTAGACCCTAAAGGCAAATTGGGACCAAAATGGAGACACATTGGTGATGACTACGATGGCTTATTCTACCAGCCCGGACACGAGGTTGTGTAAGCCTTAAACCATAACGTTTGACCGTGTACTAAACCTTAGCCCAGTAGGCCTAATAACATGATGACTGACGACGTCGACAATGATTACGATTTGTTAATCTACCGCGCAGATGTTTACGACGGTTTTGCACGCATGTCGTTCCCGACTGCACCGGTCGACTCGTTAATGTCTCTCCAGACAGAACGGTGGAGACTGTGACAGGAGTGTGTGGAATAACGAACGAAGTGGATGTCTGTGTCAGATCCGGACGAGGAGGCAGTCTGTCGGCAGGATGTCGAGAGAATTCTGAGAGAGTCAGCACTACGGGTGGGAGTGTACGTGCCACAGTGTGACGAAGATGGTAACTACCTACCGACCCAGCATCACGGGAGTACAGGCTACACGTGGTGTGTCGACCGACACGGACGACAGATCAACGCAACGCTCACTGCACCCGGCCACACGCCTCCAGACTGCCCGCCTCACACATGTAATTAATGTCGTTCGTTCTCAATAGTTCTTCCGAAAGACAGAAGCGTATAAACTTACGGGTCAGCTGCGTCGTGCATTAAGAAAGTGGTGGGCAGGTAAGTTGCAATTTTGCAACAGCGACAGCTCGAAGTTTCCAGACGTGCAGTTGCAGATTTCCCATTCAGATTGTTCAACTATCGGCGCGCAAAAGTCCAATTTCCCCTAAATTCCCCCAAAATGGGGTATTTTCATACATACATTTTGCACTTTAAGTGACAATTTTCCAAATATTGTCCTAAGCAAAAAACGACGGTACCGTAATATTGCCCAAGTGATGGGAAACAATTTTCAGTAACAACGCACGATTCAAGCCAGTGGCTATTACTTTTCCTACACTTCGCAATAGAAACACACAGGCATGCGTATTTTTGCGATGAGGTAGGCTGCAACAGATGAAATCAAACGCTCGCATGTGTCTGGACGTTGCAGACGCCGACAGTTGTGAACATTACTGGCTAGCCGGCACTCGCGTTGAGCTGTCCAGCATCAGTCCGTTCGTCTGGAAGTTGTCTCCACACGAGCAGCAGCAGCAGCAAGGCTGCACCGAGGACATCATCACAGCGCTGAGGTACGACAACTGGGCGTCCGACCAGCCGGACAACGCCGGAGATAAGACCACTGTCAGACAGGCTTGTCTGGCTATGCTCAACACTGAGGCGAAGCAATGGGACGACCTGGACTGCGCACAGAGAACGTGCGCCATCTGCGAGTACCACGAAAACGAAAATGACGACGACGACGATGATGGTTTTGCGCATCACTAACTCCCGGCTATGAATTAATTAGCATTAACACATTAATCATAGCCGCCGACTTTTAAAGAACGGGCACCTAGGGCATGGTGGACAAAGTCTCTCGGAAGTCTTTTTTGTAAACTTACGCATAAATTTCGGCATTTCAGCAAGAAAAAGTGCACAAAATGTCAGCCCCGAAAAGAGGTGAACGGAAGGAGAACGAAAAGAAAAACAATGGGGAGTGGTTGGGGCGACTTGGGAAACCTTGCTTCCTGGCACTGAGGGGGATGGAATTACTTCTTTGCCCCCCGCCAACTCGGCGCCTATGATGACACTAGATGTATTATTCTAGCATGATTTCGTGTTGCAATAGAGCTAGGCTAACATTAAGTTACCAGTAGGCCTACGTTATCAGATATCAAACAATGAATGACATGTGGCTTATTTCCCATAGTAATAACAACACAACATAATCGGTAACTGAATACTCATTGACTATATTCTCAAAAGTATTTATTTGCTGCAGAATATTTTAGTATTAAATTATATACGTGTTTATTCGTTAGTGCCCTGGTATTCTACCGATGCTATACATATTTTTCTTAGCAAGTCAACAGCAGAATGCAATCTGTATTGAACATATCAAATTATATCATTCATTGCACTTACTGCAGAATATTTCAAAATAGATAATTCACGTTTTTTGATTACGTATTTTTGTTCATTCATATACGCAACTGAGTTGAGCACTTTACCGCTTAAATTCCACTGTTTTAGACAGTTCATACAAAAGCGAACTAAGGTTCAAGCTTTAATGAAAGCAGCAGATTTTTTGTGACAACCAGTGGCGTAATGGGTAACAAAGGTAGAATGATAGGATAGATAGTTGCAATTTTCCATCACACTGCTGCAAATCTCCAACAGAGGAGACGATGGGTGCTACAAAGTTCAACATTACTCCAAAATTTCCGCAAAGCGAGGATTCTTTGACAAAACATTAATTTTCCATCAAAAAGAACATTTTCCTACAGGCTAAAATTTTGGGGGAGGATTGCCCCTCACTGCCAGGACGCCATTGGCAACTCACAGTGTCTATCAAATAAAATGTAACAAAACAGTAGTATACTTTATGTCACAAATAAACTGAGCGAAAGGCATCCATGGAAAACACGTCGTTAAGCATTCGTTTATTTGTGTTTGTGTTTCGAGTGAAGGTTCGCTGCCGAAACTTTCACTTTGCCCGGAATATTGCGAGATAAGTCCGTGTCCTGCATATACACAACGCATTGTTATCCAGTTGAGTTGTTATCCAATTGAGTACCAGCTATAATGGTCGGGAGTGCCGCTAATCATCAGGGTAATGTCAGGGAATTTCAAAGTGTCTGAAGAGTGATCATTTGATTTGAGTACATGCAATCATACTAATATAATAATAAAAGTTATCAAATTTTTATAGCACCATAATCGCCATTAGATCGCGACTTCACAAAGGCACTAGATAATCATTATTATCAATAATTATACAGGTAACTGACTTGAGGACATCGAGATTCTTGCACATAAATATTTTTAAAAATTTTACACACCGGCATAGGCCAATGAATACATAATAAAAATGAGTTATTACATCCTGAAAAATAAAAATAAATTTCAATCTAGTTGACCAAAAACAAAAGTAACAAACTGACAAAAATATTAATAAATCACACACAGTATGAAATTGAAATCACTGAAAGCAGCCTAGTCTCCTGAAAGTAAGAGGTAGATCTATTAGTAAAAGTTGCTGCTGTGAAAACGTTAGTAATATTTATATATACGTAAGTAATACCTTGACACTGCGGAAGAGATCTTTCTCCCGTGCAGTTGTTGATCTGTCGCGAGTAAACATATCCAGTGCCAGCTTAGTCGCTACAGCAGCAAACAAACAAGTAAGTCAGTTGGTTTATGAGATGAACATGCTTACACATTATAACAAAAAGCCAAGCTGTCGCTAGGAAAGACCGACCGTACCATCCATGTCTGAAGGCTAGTGTCCAACTTACAGTCGCAAAGAGAAAGTGATTAATCTGGGATGATTACAGTACCATGAAAGCTACATTAACGCTGCTCAGGACTGGAACGCTACAAGCAACTCCAGTATAAGAAACATTACGTGTGCTCATCTCGCCAGGCGTTATATTGTATTAGTTATAACTAAATTACAGCCTGTTTGGGGGAATGGGAGCTTGTAGGGGGTCTGACTTGGTACCAAAACCTTATTTAATTGTTCAGACAGTTTTCCAGCAAAACGTACTGTTCAGCCACAATACATATGTGACAGACAACAGACAAAAACACAACTGCTAGCATAGTCGGCCAAAAACCCCAAAAAGTAAAGCAATAATTGTAAAACATGAATATGTGACAATAAATACAAAGGCATGTTTTTGCATGGTTTGGAGGTTAGAACAGAACACCCCAAAGTTAAAACTGGCACGTTTAGTCAACAGTTGCATTTGCAAGGTTCAACATGTCGAAAACTGACAAATAAACAGTTAACAAAATGCAAATGACATTGTCGTGTCATGCTGCCGTGCCGTCGTCGACGACAGCTCTGTTGGGCTGACTTTGTCCTTCCGTGATTCACACAAGCTGTCCATATAGTTCAACCTCTGACGCCTCCTTGCTTTCCTGCCATCTGTCCTTCCTGACACCACCAAATTTTCTAGACCATATGACATTACACGATTAGAATAAACGTACCTTTGCCTCGTTTTGTGGTACCAGGAACTAACTTGACTTTATACCTAAACACAAAAATTATATGGAATAACTATTAAAACTTTTCAGATGACAAAAAAGACAGAAACAAAAAGAAAATGACACACTTCTTTGCTTCATGCAAAAATTAAAACAATTAAAATTAAGACAATTAGGCACGGCAATCTTAACCACCACCTCAGCGTGACAAATCTCATGAAGGATTCAATCTGTCCCGTGTGTCAAGAGGAGAATGAGAAGCATGATATTGCTTGATGCAGTGCAACCCTGCAACTCCAGATGAGTGAGTGAGTGAGTAGGGTTTAACGTCCCGCCCAACACAGTATAGGTCATTTCAGAGACGGCCTTTGCAGGCAAAATTGCACATACACAAAATAACGAAACAAAAAGTTTAACCTTTACAGAAAGTTTAACCTTTATAGAACACAAAACACAAAAAGACGACGAAAACCTAAAATTGTAAGAACTGCCAATTATAATTGTGCACATGTATCCACGAGTATTTTTGCAGCACACAGCTTCCCACTGGAGAAACTTCACAATATTCATTGGTCAACACTCTAAAGATTCACGGCGACCTCTAAGAGCTCTTTACACCCTTAAGGTCTGTTGCAGAAGCGCACTGGGCCCATGTTGTGATCTTAACACTGGAAGGTTGTTCACAGCCTCCCACACCACAGGTAAAAAAGGTAAGGTGAAGGTAACACTGACATCTGACATATAAAGTTTTGTACTTCATGTACGATTAAATAATAAATAAATATAAACTAGCTATAAGAATGAATACAAAAAGAGAGAACAAAATAATGATCAAGAACTAAAGTCTTACATACCGGTAATTAGTGAGTGCAGTGTAAGGCGCACAGATGGGAATGCAGAAGAGCAGAATATCTTCTGAAGTGGGAATACCAGTCAACGAGTCTAGAATAGCTGCATCCTGAAATACACAGCAAACATTATCATTCATCTACCGCTACTGGTACACAACAACAACTACAACTACAACAACAACCAATACTACTACTGTTACCACTACTGCTGCAATGGAATCTAAGTTTATACCCTACACTGTCTCTTAATGCTAAGGAATCCTGCATGAAAAATTGAAAAACAAGATTATGATTGCCACCAAAATAAAATCACTTGCTTCTTTGACCACCCAAACCTCTCATAAAAGATTCTGTCAAAAATGCGTTAATAATTTTTTGAGTTATCTACGTATGAAAAGCGAGACCCAAAAACATAATGTCCTCAGCAAAAACAGCTAAATTTTTTTAAAATCAACAAAGTTTGCAACGTTATAACCAATAAGCCTAACCCTCAGCTATTAACAGTTACTGTAAATTTGTGTGACTAACCACTGAAATGCACTTTTCAAGTTTTACTTGCTCAAGCCACCGGAGTAGATATCACTGCAAATGTGTTTCTGTGGTGGAGTTGTCATCTTCAATGTCAACATCAGCATTCAGCAGCTTGTTGTTGTTACTACTACTACTACTACTACTATCTGTACCTGTGTTTGAGTGGCAGTGACATCATCATCTTCAACGTCAACAACATCAGCAGCTTGTTGTTGTTGTTGTTCCATCTCAACAACCTCTACAGCACCACAGACACATATTAATATCGCTTTCACAACTGCACCAAATGGTTCCAATGGGCTGCAATGTAAAACAAGCCAAAAAGTTCATGAACCAGACCAAGAGTACAGAACCGAAACAAAGCTATCATAAAATAAGACCGACCTGCTGCTATTGATGCTGCTGCTGCTGCTGGCAACTACCACTATTACTACCACTATCCTGCCCTATTGTAACACGACACCACACAGCGTCGCTCATCTATTTGAATGCCCAATGAACCCGACTAACCTGACCCCTATAAACGCTGGCAGCAACCCAAGGAAGTCACAGAATTCCTGAAAGCCCGATCCTAAAAAGATGGAGGGCGGCCGGGCTACTACAACAACATTACCACCACCACAACTACAGACCTGTGGTAGTGGTTGGTGTTTCTGATATGATATCACTGACAAACAGTCTTCCTTGTTGTCGGTTCCTGCTCTGTTGCTGTTGTTGTCGTTGTTGCTGCTGCTGCTTGTTTGAAGTTTTCCCGTCTTTTCCCTTCTTTCCTTTCTTCACCTTAGTGTCCTCCTTTGGTGTACCGGCAGACTGTTTTTTTGTTAAACATATCACACGATGTATTTGAAACACTCAAATTGTATCCAATTTAATAAAATATTCAAACATCCTTTTTGTCATCACTTTGCACTGTAAGACGATACAATTAAATGAAATAACCTGCACAATATAATTCTATTAATTTGTATTGGGTGGGGAAGAATGGGAAGGGCTTTGCCCAATTTCAAAAGACCAACCAGGGAAGTTCTGCCTTAAAAGATTAGGTATCGTGTGAGTTGGTGGTTGGGGCTCTGTCAGTGGCATCGTGAGTTAAATAGTACGCAGGGCAAGAAGTTGCAATTTTCCAACAGAGACTGCAAATTTCCAACAGCAACTTTCTGACAGAGGGATCATGAATGCTCAAAATTTCCTCAAAATGTGGGTTTTCAGCTCAACATTTTACTTTTTTTTGGCAAAAAATTTAATTAGGACTGCAGCACAAACAGACAGATGGACGGATCAACAGACAGACAGACGGGCAAGACCCATAATGTAGCCTATCAAAAATGTTGCACTACAATTCAGAGTTATTTGCAGCAAAAAGCTGTGAATAAATTGTGTATACATATATATAATAAAAAAATAAATTAAATGTTAGTTACAGCAAGCAACTGCAGGCGAAGTTGTCTCTCTTCCTCATCCTGATCTCCATATTTCTCCTGAATTTTCTTCATTTTACTCTGCAAAAATACGTAAAAATTACCACAAATTAAATGCAGGATAACAACAACAACAACAAGTATAACTAATACTACAAATTCAATTCTACTACTGCTATTACTACTACTAATTTTTGTACTACCACTAACTATTTGATCCTCAAGAAATCAATCATTCAAATATGAAACAAGGCAAAAATACAGGACAATATAATAAAATATTTAAAAATTTGTATCAGTAATGCAACAGTAAAGGCAGATATAGTGCAAAACAATAAAACAATAAACGCAATATTCATTTCCTCCTTTACTCAGTAATAAAAACAAAACGTAAAAATCAGTTTCTAAAATTTATGACTTCGTAAAAGTGCAGTTATGTACAAAAAAACTCCACCGTAACAAGTAGCTTTGCTAAGCAAAAAACTAAAAACTGATATAACGCATAACTTGTATATGGCTATGAAAGCTGTATACCCACTAACCATTGACTATAGTATACTTTAAAAGACTGTAATAAGTAAAATACTTAAATCTTTAACTTTTGTCATGCTATATTCTATGACTAAATCAATGATTGGTTCACCTTTTGACCACGCTTTGGCTGCTGCTGCTGCTGCGATTTCTGTGATAA
>Ga0209367_1001280_pt1 | contig 30287 bp, 14 predicted proteins | sample WorMetLIZISLAND2_FD_187412 | JGI IMG/M metagenome (GOLD analysis project Ga0209367, IMG submission 187412) | Marine gutless worms symbiont microbial communities from Max Planck institute for Marine Microbiology, Germany - Olavius geniculatus... ...
CGGTTTTTGAAAATTAAATAGCATTTTTAGGTTAAACATTTTTAATGCTAAAAAATCGGTAGGCGGTCATGTTCAGAAGTCTATAATTTCGTCATTTTTCAACAGAATCATATTTCACTTAGTAGTTAGATGTAGAACGTTTCTGTAAATGAACCTGTAAAATTCCATGTTAAAATTCCAAGCGGTTGCTGAGAAAATGGCAAAAAACTTTAGGGGCTACTTTTTTTGCCGCACCCTGTAGAAACAGGGACAAAATGCCACACGCCGAAGCTGAGACGCAGGCCACATATCTGGACGCAAAGATTGCGTACGCCGTACGTCAGACGTGTGCCAGGACGCTTAAATTTACAGTGTACATCACTCAAGTTGTCAGTGTTTGCACATTCATTCACGCCACTCCCGTTCTCATATTCTGTACTGGCTAAGCTTAGAATCAATACATTCACCGGTATGTGTCTTGCGGTGTCCTGCAGTTTTGTTGCACATCCTGATATATTAGTATCTCCACATAACCGCTATAGTGTGGCTATATAATGCTCTAAAATTAAAGAAAACCTATAGTTTTACTGTTTCAGCACTTTTTGGTGGTTGTCCTGCGTTTTTCTGCGGTGTCCTGTGGTTTTCAGTCATACTTTTAAAATTCTGACGAATCTGACCTTAATCGTAAATCAATCAATCATTCATTCATTCATTACGTTAAAAAACAAGCACGTTACTACAAAACCATACACGGTACTATAAAGAATGAAACTTATGCATAGACCGCGGAAGGTGTTTGAAAGTGGGGGGGCAGATCATGGCGGGCGAACGCGGAGCCCGAGCGCGGTCCAGGGGTGGAGCCGCTGGTCAGGGGTCAGGGGGCAAAGCCCCCTTGAAGCTGAAACACTTTTAGCTTTCGGACGTTCAATGGAAGCGGCAAATTTGCCCATTTTCTGAAATCTAGAATCACAGAAAACCACAGACATTTGTCATGATTTGTGTTGTCTCGCTAATGTGGCCACCATACCATTCCATTCTACTTTTATACACCACGTAGCCATATATGGTCTGTGGAAATGAACTTTGTCCCCCATTGTTGAAAATAAAATTCCCAACAAAACATATTTTGGATTTTTTTTATAATTGGAAAACTAACAGAATGACGCTATGACGCCATTTTGTAACTTTTTTTATGGAACGATTCTCGTATTTGAAAGCAGTAACATTCAGTTTTCCAGGAACTGATAGGTAAGTGCATTTAATGCTTTTATGGTCATAATAATTTGCAGATATATCAGTACATGAAAAATACTGAGACGTGGTTCAAGTTGGCTTCGCTCGAGTCGCATTCTAAGTACACGTTCCTTGCGCCACACAACAGAGCTTTCACGAACGTGACTGCACAAGAGCGAGCGACGTTCCAAAACCCAGGACTGGACATCGGATACGCAAACTCCATCTTCAGCTACCACACAGGTTGATATGTATGACATGCCGCTCTTCTTAAGTTGTTCAGCATTTTCAGTGCTTAAGCGGATCGAAAAAGTCGCACAGATTCTAAGAAACTGTTGGAAAACTCCGATTAGTTTAAAATTCTTTTTTAAACTTCAGATCACACTTAAATTTGTCTCTTTCTAATTGTCGTTCTTGCGACTTTGGCAGTGACTGTAAAATGCTCTGAACAGAGAAATCGTGGAAGGTGGGGCAGGTAATACAGTCACCAACGTGTGACAGTTGAAACAACAATACGATATCCACAACGTGACAAACAAGAAATTTGAGCTAATGCTCACGAGACGCGCGAAAGCCTATAGCAGTTCCGGCTCATTAGTTTAGCTGAAAATTGGGGTGTTCACGCAAAGTTAATATACAAATACCAAATTCTCTATCTGGATCGCATAACGATAGTTTCGTACGTGGCGCCACCGTGTGAATGATATAAACTTGTGTCGCAGCCCGAAATCGCCAAAAAACATAAAATCTCTATTTTGGCGTTCAAGAGCATTAGCTCAGATTTCTTGTTGATGACAGTTCTCGGTGAGCACAGAACGTCTTCGGCGACTGAAGTAGTACGACTGCAGACATTGGCGGGCGGTGCACCAAAGCTGTTTCTCGTGTCCGAAGGGGTACGTATACTGTATGTCCGCATGTAGGCCGTACATTTCTCGTAGTTGTCCTGTGCCTAGTAATTGCATAATTTGTATCATAGTTGGATCGTTGCCAAAATCTGGTCACTTTGTGGTTAGCCGCTCCCCATCTATTCATGATTTTTGGGCCGACCGTTAAGCTGTAAGCTTATAATTCGACCCTTTGTCGTAGTGGTCGTCCGTCCGTCCGTCTGTCTTCTGACTGTCACGGATGTACTGTGGCTAAACAATGCAAGATAGGACATAGGTTACTGTTAATCACTAATAGAAATCGCATATTGGCTTTCAAATTCCTGCAAATCATCGACCTTGGATGACCTTGAAGGCCAGTTCGCGCTATTTTGGCTAAACAATGCGAAATATGGTCTAAGCTACTGTTAAATAGCGTGTTGTTTTCTTTTGTTTATTGCACATAAGTTAGCTGATATGTGAACCAGGGATGTGCACGAGACCTTCAGAGCCGAGACCGAGACGAGACGTTAGTACGTCTCGAGGCCGTCTCGAGACCGGGAAGTCTCGACCGAGACCACATCCCTGATGTGTGCTAGCTTGTTGAGTTAATTTTATCTGTACTTTGTAATTGTACAACAGCTGATTTAGTGCACTAACAAATTGCTGCACGTTGTATTCGACTTATTATGAATAATAATTGGTAACTGCATGATGACAAATCGGCAGGGAGAAGTATTCATAAACGGTGCGCGGTTCGTAGAAGCCAATATTGACGTTGCATCAAACGGCATACTGCACATCATTGATCGCATTTTTCTCGAGGATAGGCTAACAACTAATGCTTTCACTTACATTAGTCAGACTCCATCTACAAGGTGAACCCATTATTATATTGCTGTTTATGGTTAGCCAATGAACTGTTAACTATCGTATTAGTTCAGCTGTGTTTGTAGACTACAAAAAGAGTCAAATTGTTTTTTCTTCTGATTTTTGAATATTTACTGACACTTTGCAGTATTTTTATAACGCTATATAAACGATCTTTTGGGCATTCTTAGTTTTTATTTACATAGGTAGTTTCTAGTAATGAGGTTTTGCCCAACCATGTATTACACTGTGTCCTAATAAAAAGTGACCTCTACTAGATGCACCGGCACTCAAAAAGATTCACAGTTATTATGTTTACAGTTTCACACAAAACTTTTACGTTTTTGTTGATTTATAACTGTTTGTTTTGGGACAAATTTTTATTGGGACACAGTATATGCTGGTTGTCAATCAAGTAATGTACGCAATAGCGGTTGATAAAAATCGACAGAGGAATTGGGATGGTGTCAAGGCATATGTGAAGTTGGCCGATTAACGTAGGCACACACCGGCCCCACTTGGCAACTTGGTACCTGGATAGGTGACTTGTCTTTGGACAGGTAAACAGTATCTCGGTGTATAACCAACCATCTGCCGAGGTCAACTCAGCCTTCTATTTCTTCGGGTTATGTAAATCGGTCTGGTTGGGGTTAAGGCGAGGTGCATTTATCTGTGTTGGGTGATCCCGTATGGCAGGTGACGCTCCGTAGCTCTGCGACGGCGGCTTTCCTTTGAAAACATTTGTTAAAATACTGAACGGCTTTGTATGCAGTGAATTCGAGCGGCTGCTGAATTCTTACGTAAGAGCGGTGAGTCGCGGCGCAATCAGACCGTCGGCCGGCTTCCACATAAAGGACAACCTGCTCAACAACAACGATAGGTTCATGACGGTCTTCGTGCCGGTCAACTCGGCTATGGATCGAATCACAGCCTACGAGAATGAACGCTACCATGCTATGAGCGATGGCGTTGACCCACTTCTGCTGCAGAAGGTAACTACACTGTGTCCCAAAAAAACATCCCCAACATTTTCAACTGTATCTTGAAAACCAATTATCAAATTTTAATAATTTTTGGCACAAATATTCTTGACACAACTTGCCATCAAATGACCGTTCAGTTTCCCACCTCACTCAATGTATGCTTCTGCACTACCTAGGAAAAGCAGATCAAGCAAAATATGCATTAAAATAAACAGAAAACCTGAAAAAACATCCCCAACATTATCGATCGTACCTTGAATAAAGATTAGCAAATTTTAATAATAATTGGCAGAAATATTTATGACACAACTGGCTATGAAATAAGTGTTTTAGTTTTTACTTCACCCAACGTCTGCTTTTGCACTATCTGGGAAAGCAGACCAGGCATAATATGTGTTAAAATGAATGGAAAAACGTCAATAAATTCTATCTGTCCTAATTTGTGGGCCCCAACAGCAGGTTTGTTACAAGGTTTGACTGTTTTGCAGCAGTGTGTCTACCAGAAGAAGTTTAAGAATGTTTGTAACGTCAAGAAGTGACTGGTAGAGCCTGTATTGGTCAGGAGCAGAACATTATCAATACTGCAGCTGTCAAGTGGGTCAGTGTACACGTGTCATAGTGGGCCAACACTTCAAGCAGTTTTACTGTAGGCAGTTGAAAAATGGACAACTGAATGAAATGTCAGCCACAGTGTCAGAAATGTGAACAAAATGTGTTTTTACGCATTATGTCAATTAAGCAATCATGTTGCATTGAATAAAAAAGTGATGTTTTGTTTGTTCTATTTTCCCCAGGTAGTGTAGAAACAGATGTTGAGTGAGATGGGAAATTAAATTGTCACTTGACGACAAGTTGTCTCAGGAATATTCGTACCAAAAATTATTAAAATCCGATAATCCTTCTTCACGTTATAGTCGAAAATGTCGGGGATGTTTTTTTGGAACACAGTGTAGTTTCTCTCTTATGGCGCTGTGTCACTGCGATGATGACATTGGCAACCATGTGATGCCAGAGCATTCTGTCTTCCGAAGCCTTGATGAGCTGTGCTGAGCTCACACTGGGCGACTTCACTTTTTCACTTTTGCTGAGACTTTTGCAGAGCCTAAACTTCGGTCTGAGTACTTATTTAAGTCAAAAAGTGAAGTCATTTCGCTGAGCGAAAAAACATGGCGACTATTTACAGTCCTATACGTACGGATAGTTTAGTAAATTAAAACAGTCTGGTACCAAAAATAAACGCCATAATGGCTACACAGTGACGTAAGACGTTACGTAATTACGTCATTTGCATGCACGGTGCAATTAAATAAACAAGTCCAAGCGTAACTGGTTGATTTCTTTCCTGTTAGGTTTACCGGTTTTCCGCCAATTTTAATCGTTTAGTTCAACTGTGGTCTAAGTACAGACTTTAGCGTTCAGCTTCAGCTTTCGTTCTGCGAAAAGGCTCAGCGAAAGTCTAAGTCAAAAAGTGAAGTCGCTTACTGTCCTTCCATGATTTGCCTAAGCTGTCCAGATACTTCAATCTCTGACATTCATTGCTCTCTTGCCCTGTACCCGTCCATGATAGAAGCATCAACTCATCATATGACAGTGTTGACCTGCTATGTCTGCTTGCTGCAGATGGAGGTTCGCGAGGATTGCTGTTCAGTCTGCCGACGCAGCGGTGAACTGCTAATGTGTGACGTCTGTAGTCTCGTCTACCACCTACAGTGCCTTAATCCACCCCTCAGTGCGGTCCCTGTCGGCCTGTGGTCCTGTCCTAAATGCCAGGTACATCTGCAGCTGACTTAGCATATTGTGGCTTGGTGGTGTGGAATGTCGGACTTACTATGGAAAGGTTGTGGGTTCGACTTTTGCTTGGGCCACTATCAACTAGTTACTGCTTGGATGGGTGACTGTCTGCAGACAGGTAAACAGTCTCAGTCTATAACCGTACACCAAAATCAACTCAGCCTTCCATCCCTCTGAGGTAGTTACCGGCTTGTCTGGCTGGGGTTAAGGTGGGGTACATTTGCCTCTGTTGGGTGGCAGGTAACACTGGGTGATCCCATATGGCAGGTGATGGGGGCTCCATGGCTCTGTGATGGGCTTTCTATTAACAACTATACACCACTTTTACCTTTACCTTTAAGCGCAATCAAGTGCAATCCACATCATAACCATCTTGAGCTAAATTTGTTTAACTATGACAGTATTGAAACTGCTAATTAGATAGTATCAGTTTACAAAGTGCATTCATCCATTGGGCATAAGTTAACACTTGAACTATCTTATATTTAGGGGAATTGCCTGATAAATAAATTATTTGATGTGAGAATTCTCAACAAATACGTTTGTTGCATGCTAGTTGGGAGTTTAAATGGACATCATGAGGCATATTCCTATGCACAGTGCTAACTGTAGAACATCAGAACTTAAACTAAATTTGACTTTCACTGACAGCAAACACTGAACTCAGTGAATTCAGCACAGTCGTCAGTGGACAAGCTTAGCGCTTACAGTTAGCACTATGCATAGGAATACACCCATACTGTTGTTGTACCATAATTAATTCTCAGAAGTGTGCATTGCCTACGATTGCATGGGATTGCATGCCCTGGCTGTCAGTGAACCATCTCAGTTATGTGCATGTGTAACAAGCATTATTCGGCAAATATACTGGTAACACAGATGTGGGCATTAGAACAACGCAGTGTCTAAGCATTAGGCCTAGCACTACATAGCATCAGACACTGTGCTCATTTGTCGGAATAGAAACGTGTGACATGCTGTTGAGTTGACATAGTTCAGCTGACCTGGCTTGCTTCCAGGGCAGCCCATCGAGAGCCACAGTCGGGCTCGGGGAGACATTCTCGTGGGCTTCTCCGGGGAGAGAATTTTTGAATTTTTCTTTTTAAAATGGTGCGTTTTGGTGCACTTTATATTTCTGAGCAATACAAGGCCCCCAAACGTCGCGGGGCCCAGGATAACTTATCCCCCGCTATCCCACCCTCTCGGTGGGCCTGCTTGCTTTGCTTCTGGAAATTTACTACCAGTAATTGTGTGTACTATGTGTATTGTGTGTTAAGGCATTGGGTAAGTTATGTGGTGGCAAGGATGATTGGCCGGGTACTCTGGCGCTCGTCCACTCGTATCTTACTCATAAAGCAGGTAACTGTGTAACATTAACAGTTTTTGTACGTCTGTATGGATAGGTAGCCTCTGTGCGACTGTAAAGTTTTACTACAGATCTGTACTTGATGTTAGACACTTAGCACAATCTACTGCAGTAGGATGTTGTCTCTGTTGTATTTCGTTACTTTTTCCTGAGCCATAATAATGAGAACTTATTGGTGATGGCTACCAGGCCTACATATTTCACCAGTGTAATAAATACCTATCCTATTTTGGACTTTGTTGTTTTTGATGAAAGGACAGAATGTGCTAATAAACGGTGGAAATAAATAGGAGATGCTCTTGGTTGAGTAACAGAAGTGGTATCGAACATATTGCAAATCTAGCGGTTCACTGCAGTTTACTTTTGTGATAGGACAAATCCTTGATTACAGGCCAGGTCTCAAATACAGGCCTGGTTTTACAGTTAATCTACCTACTAACTAATGAGTAACATTTAAAAAAAAGTAACGCAGCAGCAGTAATTGTGAGAAATGCTGTGGCATCTTACGTTAAGAGATAATATGCGAGTCAGAGAAGATTGTCACTTCTTTATGTGCTGGGTGTTCTTATGTGATGTCATCTAGCACGTGAAGAGGAGAAGTTGAAAGTGAAGACACAGAATGAAGTGTTGGTCGCTGAAAGAAAATGCTTGGAGCTGAGGGCTGCACAGTTAGCTGAAAGCTTAGCTGTGAGTGCACTCCATTTGCTTTGTCTAGTTTGATCGTCACTGTACGTAGTACCATCTAGAAAGCGGACCGATAACCCTTATGAAAACTTCTGTATATCACCAGACGCAGAATGACACCAAGCTAAACTTTTGCATTCTATACACGATTCTTCGCATAACATATCATGTAAATTTCATTGACATGTATTGTAGGGTTCAGTATTGCAATAGTTAGAGTCCACTTTTTTCACGTGAGCATACAGTCTGTCCTGAATATTCACAAAAAGTGAATTAACCTTTGCCGAACTTTTCAGTTTAACGGTTTAAACATTTTGTGATGTGTTTATTGCTTGCTTCAGTTTTGTTGGGATAACTCACACTTATTGTGCTTTTGCAGGTAACTGGTTGAGCATACATTTTTTTATTGCTGAGGTAGTAAGCTAATGATGGTGGTAATAAGAAGAGAGTTGTAATCAACAACACAGGATAGAGATGGTGATGGCCTTTATCTACAGGGTGGGCCATAAAAAATGTGGCACTTTACTTTTGTCTAAAATTCTTTCACTGACACACTCTGTGGACAATTTACAATAATGTGATTATTATATATCCCACCACACCATAAATGCTTCTCTACACTACCTTGTGAAATATGAATGAAATATGTGTGTATAATGATAATAACAAACAAGCATTTAGGTAAAATTGAAAAAAAAACACTTCAGATCAATATTGCACTGAATGATCTGTATAAGACTAAACTGTGTGGGTCTAGCACAGTCTAGTGTCATACGGATCATTCACGGCAATGTTAGTTTGAAGTGTTTTTTATTTACTTAATTATCTGATATTATCGTTAGATTTTCTTACATTTATGTTTCACAAGGTAGTGTAAATATGCATTTACGGTGTGGTGGGATATATAATAAGCACATTATTGCAAATTGTCTGCAGAATGTGACAGTGAAAAAAAAATTTTTTAATCTGTCAATAATTGGTGAAGATATGGACAAAAGTAAAGTGCCGCGTTTTTATGGCCCACAGTGTATATCGACACTGCTCCTAATGTTCTTTGTACTGATGCACATATTAGTAGTCGTTTGTTCTGATGTGTTCCAGCAACGCCTGCAGCAGAAGAATGAGTTACTGGACCTGTGCACTGTAGCCGAGAACAATTACGAGAATCTACGGAGTTTTGTGCTGCAGATTAATTCCATGTGAATCATTTCCAGACATGGCAGCTGTTTTTTTGTTCTGTTATTTTGTTTATATGTAATGATATTTATGTGTATGTAGTCGTAAAACCTGTTAAGCAGGCTAACTGTAACTACCCCAGTGCCTGTGTCTAATATGTAAATGAAATCTTATTATAGGTGTTAACTCTTAACTGTTATATACACTAAAACTGGTGGCTGACATCCTCTGACTTGCTAAAACTTCGTGAGCTTTACAAAAACTGTTGGCACTATGGCAAATTTTGTAGTTTCTGTTGTGCAAAAATTCAAAAATGGGGTACAAAATTTACAATTTTTGGGTCTTAACAAACAAAATTGTGCGAGTTGTGTACTATCAGCTGTTGTTGATATACTGAGATGTATTTTTGGAGTTCATACAGACTGCACTGACTAGAAATTGTGACAAATAACAGCATCCAGTCGCTAACCTTAGACTCTGTTTGTTGGCTTTTGCAATAGATGTCACAAGTTTGACTGCTATGTGGCGTACAATCATGTAGTCAATTGCATGAATGAGTATTTTGTTGTATTGTGCTAGTACTTGCCTTATGGGAACACACATTTACATGCACAATCATTTACTACTTACATAGGCTGAATTTGCCAGTTACATAGGCTTAATGCACTGACTGATAATGGCAATGTGTCATTGGCCAGTGGTATTATTCATTTTTTGCAGTTTTTTTTGCATTGGTGTGAATGAATGCTCTCTAGATCGAGATTACCACATGTTTATTTATGGAATCGCACTGTCCACTGTGAGGATCTCAGTAACATTGTACTTATGGCAATTCATGTTGTTTGTTTGTAGAACTAATTCAAATTATTTGTATTTGCCTAGGTGATTACATATATGGTTTCTGTTTAACAGGCCCATCTTTCTGAAGTTTCTCTAGGTTTGGCTATTCCCCGAATGCAAACTTTTCAGAATTATTGTAGCACAATTTTTGAATGGCTCGACAGCAGCAAACAATATCAACCCATTGAAAGAATTCTTAGGTGTAGAGACACAGACAAACTGTTGAAACTGGCAAACTTTGTCAGTTAGATTACGCTGATTTCATGCACAAATTTGGTACAGCTGTTCCAAGAGCACACCCCATGTATTGCCATCTACTCCAGATGTGCATATCATCACCAGTTCAATCGCCATCTTTATGAACATTCAGTTTAACTGACATTGAAGTTTCTGAAGAGTATTGAGTTGTCTTGCTGGCATAAGTGGTTATAGGGTTGACAACTTGGCAAGAAGTCTGCTCAGTGTGTTATAATGTAAAACATTCCATCATATGGGTTTGAGTTGTGTTCTTGTTGTATGGTTATCATTTATTTTATTTAATATTTATTCTGTTATTTATTATATTACACAGAGTGTAGAGTTGCATAGCTAACTGTTTACATTGTTGGCATGAGATGCCTGTATGAGGTTGAATACCGAAATTTTGCTTTTTATGTCCATGCTCTTTTATATTTATCTTTCTGTGTGCATTTGTTATTTGATGATGTTGTCTGCTGTCACCAACAATGAATACGTTTATTTATCATATCATATTTATAATTTTATGTACAAATTCACGTCTTTATTTCTGATCATGTCATGAACCTTAGTCAAAAACCATAGTCCTATCCATGTGCAGTGTTTTTGTGGATGGTGATTTCTGTGTGGTTGTAACTCTGGACCTTGTTTCTGACTTTTGCACTGATGTTTTCGACGTGTTTCAACAACTTTACATTCGTCAATTTCATGACCATGCGCAGTAAGATACTGGTTTCCTAGTACAATGAAGATCTGAAAGCTATAGCAGAGCTTTCCTGGTTTAGACTACCGGGTTACATAGTTAGTTACAGATGTAAATATATTCTGGATAAGCTGCGACAGAAAATTCAAAATAATAGTATGTTTTCTTTAAGGCTGCAGTATTTTGCACAAGTCCGAGAATGTAGTAAATAAAATAAAAACAAATTTTGTCACAATAGAGAAGTCTGCATTAGCATCAAAGAATAACAAGATACAACCACAGGATTTTTTAACTTCCAAGTATTACACTGGTAAAAAATCACCATTTATTTCAGTACAAATGTGCAAGTAATAAATGATACATAAATTAGCGCACAACATAATAGCTCACTATGGAATAGAGATGTGCAAATCGGTTGGCTTGCTAACCAGTTAACCAAAAATGGTGGACACAGAAATTAATAACAGTATGCAACTTTTTGACTTAACACACAACTATCTAAAATGATGTACTCGTAATTTTCCATGTACCGTAATTAAAAGTAACTGCATGTATAATCATGAATTTAACTTGAGCATGTAGAAGTTTGTACTGAATTACAACTACACCATGTCCTGGAAAAAACATCCCAAACATTACTGATTGTCACTCGAAGAAGGGTTTACCAATTTTAATAATTTTTGGTACGAATATTTCTGGTACAATTAGTCATCAAATGACTGGCCATTTTACCACCTCACCCAAAGTCTGCTTGTGCACTACCTGGGGAAAATGAACCGACGAAATATGCGTTGAAATGAACAAAAATACATCAAAAAGCATCCCCAACATTATCGATCGTGACTTGGAGGTTTGATAGATTTTAATAATTTTTAGTGCAAACATTTTTGACACAACTGTCCCCCAAACGACTATTTTAGTTTTCACCTCACCTAATGTCTGCTTCTGCATGACCTGGGTTAACCAAAAGAAGTGATATGTGCATTGAAATGAACAACAATAAAACTTCAATAAATTTTGTACCTTTGCACTTGTGGCCCCGAACAGCCAGTCAATTACACTGTTTGACTGTCAATCATGCAGCAGTGCGTCCACCAGAAATGTTGCTGAATTCAAGAAGTGACTGGTGAAGTCTGGATTGGTCTGGAGCAGAACATCATTGAGACTGTTGTCAGCAAAAGGAGAAACCATCTCTGTGTCTGTGGTCACGTAATGGGCTGATGCTTTAAACATTTTTTTACTGCAGGCAGTTGGAAAACGGACAATTGGATGAACTATCAGCCCAAATGACAGAAATGTAGAGAAATGTGTTTTATGTCTTATTTTGATTAAGTAATAATGCTTTCGTGGACAAAAATACACTATTTTGTTGGTTATGTTTTCCCCAGGTAGTGCAGAAACAGATAATAAGATCAGTGGGAAAATAAACGGTCATTTGATGGTCAGTTGTGTCAGAAAATATCTAAGATTTTTTTCCGGACACGGTGTATTTCTTTTGGGGTCTACTTTTTATTGAAACAGAGTATGACACAGAAATGTAACACTGATCGGTAATACAAATACCAGCAGTGAGATGACACAATTTTTTATTGAGACCAAAGTCTTGGGAAAAACAGCGTTAATCATGATTAAAAATTAAAATTCTGCACTATTAACTACAGATGTTAATATTTCTACAGCCAACATTTGAATACAGGCATAGTAACTACTATACTGAGTGACAAGAATCGCTTACTTTCACTTCAAATCCAATTCTACATATTTTGCTGGCGAAAAGTAGCTGAAATAAATGATAATGAATGATAAGCCATATAATAATAATAAATGATAAGCCATATGCAAAATACAAAACCGTTCACAGTGCTCAAACTGTTTCCTTTTGTCAGTAACTGCTGCCATTTGTAGTACAACAGCTGTGGCAATTAACATTTCCATGTAATCCGCTGAAGTAATGGAACTAAATTTGAGCTGTAATTAATGTGCATTAAAAAAATTAATGTGCATATGTAAATTCACTAAAGTCTGCGAAGCACGAGGTCCAATATTCCATCAAACTGTGGTTATTTGACGACCAAATAATACTTGTGATTAAAAATTGTCTTGTTGCCGTTTCATCACTACTGTCACGGTGTTGCGACACAGTCACAAGTTCGTCGGTTGTCATTCCAGTCACCCTCTCGATGCAGTCCACCTATAACTTAGAAATATAATGATGTGCTAATTAAAAAAATTAAGGAATGCATTAATGCCGTTAAAAAAATTAAAATCTCGACAGCACTACAGAAAATCGCAAGTAATCTGCAACGTCCATGATACAAATATTTGTACATCTTCTTGCCACACATAGAACAAATAAATCCATCCAGATAAAAGCTAACTTCTACTTACTCAAGATAACGACAGACTTAGGCTATCCTATGTACTGAAATATCTGACAACTGTATGTTAACTTAATTGCAAGTTATAGTGCAAAATATCACAACCGACAAAGCTAAAAGGCAAAGCAAGACAGGTGCATTTGCCACTACTATCACAAAAACAACGCATATGCGGCAACATAGCATAATAAATACTACGACATATTCAGAAACATGACTAGCAAGAATTGGCACAGAATCAAGATTATTACATCAATCTATTACCTCTCTACATAAAATTGCGCTATAAATATCCAGTAATGACATCGACATATTGACATTACTATAACAACTACACAGGTATTACTCGGTGTCCTTACAAAACCGGGAATGACAAAAGATGGACACAATGATATAGGCTTTGCTTTAGGAAATAAGGTTGAGCATAGGGTTAGGGTTAGGGTCAGGGTAAGAGTTAGGGTTAGGTTAGGGTTCCTGTAGTGGGCTAGTTTTGATAGTCCAGGTTCTGTTGATCCAGGTTTTGAAAGGGAATTGTATTACTCTACTGATGCACTGGAACATGTTGACAGCATCTACACTGTGTCTCAAAAAACATCACCGACATAACTTGAAAACCAGTCATCAGATTTTGATAATTTTTGGTACAAATATTCCAGACACAACTTCCCATCAAATGACCATTCAGTTTTCCTCCTCACCCAACGTTTGTTTCTGCACTACCTGGGGAAATCACCACCAGCGAAATATCACTTTTTTATCCAATGTGATATAATTGCTTAATTAACACAATGCGTAAAAACACATTTTGCTCACATTTCATCCAGTTGTCCATTTTTCAACTGACTGTAGTAAAACTGCTTGAAGTGTTTGCCCAATATGCGAACACAGGTAAGGAGATGCTTTCTCCATTTTTTATTGACAGCAGTATCGATAATGTTCTGCTCCAGACCAATCCAGACTGTACCAGTCACTTCTTGACTTCATAAACGTTCCTAAACTTCATCTGGTAGACACACTGCTGCAAGAACTGCTGCTGGGGCCGACAAATTAAGATAGATGGAATTTATCAACGTTTTTTCATTCATTTTAACACGTATTATGCTTGGTCTGCTTTCCCCAGGTAGTGCAAAAGCAGACGTTGAGTGAGGCGGAAACTAAAACACTTATTTAATAGCCAGTTGTGTCAGAAATATTTCTGTCAGAAATATTTCTGCCAGAAATTATTAAAATCTGCTAATCTTTCTTCAAGTTACACAATGATAATGTCGGGGATGTTTTTTAAAGGTTTTCTGTTTATTTCAACACTTATTTTGCTTGATCTGCTTTCCCTAAGTAGTGCTTGGGTGAGGTGGAAAACATAATGGAAGTTGTGTCAACAATATTTGTACCAAAAATTATCAAAATCTGATAATTGGTTTTCAAGTTATAGTCAAGAATGTTGGGGATGTTTTTTTGAGACACAGTATAGTTAGCAGTGAACAGAAAACAGAGCATCTGAGTGACACAAGAAAATGTCACGAAAAATTCTAGGAACATGGTTTAGCTTAGACTGGAAGTAAATTCACAATATTCTGTATGAGTGCACCTGTACAGTGTAGTGTCCACTTGCCACACTTATTGCACTAAGCATACTGGACAGAGGCCTGAATGTCAGCAGAGCAAGACAGACTAGATCATCAACAGAGATGATTAAGAAACGATTACGTAGTTCTCAGCTACTTTCTGCCGGATGCTGAAAGACGTGAAAACCATAGAAGTACTTTGAGCGTAATATAGCAATTTATAATGCACTCAAGCTGAATCTGAAGCACTGGCAGTCGCTAGATGGGTAGTGATGGGCTATGGTTATTATTTATTATTTAAACTGAGTAGACGGGTTCTGATATTACGTCTGAAAGTTGAACGTTCAATGGTGCAAACCAGTAGATGACAAGTGCTACATAATGATAATCAGCATTATTATCATAAGGATGTTACAAAAACATGACTAGCTTTATCACCAGATAAACAGAATGGCATTATGCTAAGAACACCTTGTACTGTAAACACAAGTGACTGGCTATGTCTGCTAGCTGAATCCATCGGAAACAAGAACAGCGTCGATCGATGACTCTCGTACAAAGTCATCAATGGTGTGCAGAACAATGGCCAGTCGCCGGTCCAACGCCTTGAAGTGCGGCTCTGCTATGAGTGGTGATATAGGATCGTCGGCCGTTACTTGTCGCATGATTCGACTTAGAGCTCCATCAGTTAGTTCGTGCAACCGCTCAAGTGTCTTCCCTCGAATTCTACAATACAGTGACACTCACTGAGTGCAATAACTCTAAGAATATGTATACGAAAAATATCTTTCATGACATTTATTTGAAAAATATCCTGGAAAAGTGCATTTATAGTAACAAAAGTGATATATCCATCATCTGCAATATTAGGACTAGCTAGTATTGCCACAAAGTACAATTCATACTTAACTAGTGCAAAATCATGACGACGATAACGTTATTTGTGTTCATATACAATTTAGTTACTAAACAATAGTATTAATTTATATACAGGAAATATTCTATAAACACCTAATATACATGCATGTGCAAATGCTGCATTTTTCTGAAATTAAATATTTATTTTAAAAATTTTATTCAGACTCATACACAAAAAGAACAATATGCAATGCAAAATAAAATCTCTAAAGGCAAACACACCACTAAAAAGTGAAACTGGTTTCCAAATGATTCAGCACAATATGCAAAAAATGCAGATTTTACTGAAATCAATAAAACATCAAAACATGCATACTGTTTGCATTGCTTGAGTGGTGCAAGTATCGACCGTTCATCGACAGATGGGTTGCCGAAGCTAAACAGAATAAAAACCCCACGCACACAATATGAGCAGGGACAGCAGAAAATCACAGCAAAAAATGCCAAACAACACGGCAAACTATTGTGAAAATTGCAAAAATCATGGCAAAATCATGGCGTCAAATCATGGGCCCAAAGACCATCATATGACTCAGCATCTAGCATTGACAACCATCAATACATGCAGTGGAAGGTTTTTGTCGGTGAAATTTTGTTACTGCGAAGCATAAAAATATAAAATACATTTAAATCTACGATGACGCCATGCTCACATATTGAGCCAGAAAGAAACAAAGCTCATGGACTTTAGTAACAGAGGCAAGAAAAATTTTTTTGTTTTAGAATCACACAATAAACCTTAATTTATGCTGATTAAAAACCAAAAACATTCTTGTAAAAATGCAAAATCATGGCATTTGACAAAAATAATGGTTTCCGTGATTTTCTACTGTCCCTATATATGAGATAAGTTGTTCTATCATATGCTATATCACTTGTCAAAGAAGCTAAGTTATCAACGCAGCAATTAAATTATAGACACACAAATGACTGCCTAATGTTACAAAGAAAAAATGAACAAATATCAATAACAATATCAGTACACTCGAAAACTAGACAAAAATATTATTTTTTTTCACAAAATGTCCTGAAAAACTACAGAAAAAATAACCATAAATGACAGAAAAAATAATCAAAAATAACAGCTATTGGTTGCAATATATTGTAATTCAGCTGCCCAACTGACACCATCAAAGCACCTTAGCTCTGATAATCACACATCAATAAAATTTACAACAAGAAGCCCAGCTGTCGCTAGGATAGCCAACTGTACTGGTTGTCAATGACCTTCAATGACCTTATGGTCGATGATTTTCATTTGATTTGAAAGCCAATATGCAAATTTCTATCAATGATCAATAGCAACCTAAGTCCTATCTCGCACCGTTTTTGACATATGGCCACTTGTAGCTTGAAACATTCCATTCCATAGTGCGTTATGACCTTTCAAGGTCATCGAAGGTCATCGACTTTATGTCATTTGAAAGCCAGTATGCGACTTCCTATTAGTGATCAATAGCAACCTAGGCCCTATCTTGCACCGTTTAGCCACAGTACATCCGTGACAGACAGACAGATGGACATACAGACGACAACCATACAACAGCTCGACCACTACTAAAGTACGATCGGCTAAAAACTGAGAAAAACTGCATTTACTTTAATACTTCCCAAACAAAGCTAACAAAAAGATGCCTGAAGCTACATTTCTACGGACCTTTTGCCGTTGTCAAACATGATCAGCATGCTGTTGGGATCGTTATCGAACACCTCGTAGTGGTGACGATCGGCATTGCCAATGATGAAGTCAAACACACAGGTGTCAATAATGTCCAGCAGCAGAGGTCCTGTCTCATAAACTGGAGTACGACGAACATCACCGCAGTAATGCTCGGCGTCATATTCCCATCTGTAGACACATTAACACTGTAGCAATTCTGAGGTAGTAGGACAGATTAAGCAAATAAGTAAGTAAGTGAATGTTTATAGTGCACAATGTCAGCAAGTGGTCGAATCTGAGGCATTGGCTCTACCGCTGGGGGAGCTGGAGGCCTGCTGGAAGCAGTGTCTTTTAAAGAGGCGATGGAAAGTGTAAGCGAGTTTGTATCTTGCAAAAAACGATTACCAATGATAGAGACTATTATAATATTGGTGGAACGTGCAAATAACTGGGGAAAATGAAATCCACATCCACGAACATGATACCAGCAGTGGCTTCTATCCCCCCAAATCTGGAATCAAAATTGGGCACAACTTCCCCCCCCAGTTTTGGGCTGTGGTTCCCCCAATTTCTGACTCAAGTTTTCCCCTCCATTTTGGGCTTCTTTCCCCTCTAGGGAGAAAGTTTTGCTAAGGGTGTAGTTGCCCAGTGAAAAATAAAGGGGAAGGAAAAATAGGAGAAATTTTCATTAAAGGTGCAGATTTTAAAAAATACTGGGGGGAAATAAAAAATACGGGAAGTTTTGTTAAGGGTGTAGATTACCCAGTGAATGATAGGGGAAAAGTAAAAAACACAGGGGGAAAGTTTTGTTATTTGTAGTTTGCCCAGTGAAAAATAGGGGGAAAGTAAAAAGGGGAAGTTTTGATCTACAACCTTATCAAAACTCCCCCCCTATATTTCACTGGATGCAGGCTGCACCCACCAGGTATAACGAAGGAAGCCACTGGATGCCATGGCATGCAAGAAGATGAATAGTATTAAAGAGACACGCTATTCATATGTGCTTGACATTTACATTATTAGCAGAACGATGTGCAAAAAGCCCGGATATGAATGTCAAACACCTGACAAAAAAAACCCAGACTTCATACCATGCGCACAATGACCAACGGATAACGCCAACTTAACTACAGTGTCAGGAGGTTGATAAACGATGCAATATCACCCTGGCAGCATAGAACAGAACACACATTTGCTTGGATTATGTCTGACAGATGCTGAACAAGCAAAGCATTTAAAACTGTTTTTATTGCCTTAATGCAAGACATTATGACATGATATTATAAGCATTCAGCTAAGAATCACCTGGCATTTCTGCCCTCCCTGTACGTGTGAGCCCACGGATGTCGATACTGTTGAAACTGATGACGTTTTGGCAGCCACAGTATCACCGCACCCTCCAGCTTAGTTCGGTTTGCACAAACTCCATTTGCCTGATTCTTGCAGTAAAGGCACTTTCCGTAAAAGCAGGTATCACTACCTGTCAATGAGCAGAATTAACCTAAATTCATGAAATAACATTACAACATTACATGAAAAATGTTTAAAAAACAAAATGAGACACCAAACACCATGCTAAAAACATAGTTCCTACTACTTTACAGAATTCATTTTCCTTGACTTTCCAAGACAAAATAAATCATTTTCCCTGACTAATTTGTTCACGTGAAATACCAATGTCATTTTTCAATCGTTTGCAATCATGCTAGAGACAATAGTGGTGGAACAAATTTAAAAATGGAGGTACAAATAATCTGCGACCGAAGCAAGCAGAAAAAATTTTGAACTGTTGTATGCAGTTCAAAATTTTTTCTGCACTTTTGTTAACTTTTGCAGCCTGGTAGATTGATTTTCCCTGACTTTCCCTGATCTTCTGATTTTTCCCTGACTTAACCGGCTGACCGTAGAAACCATGTAAAAATAACCCAGGAAAAACCGAAACAATATCTCCTGATGTATAATCCTAATGACCCAAATTTCTACAAAACCTAACAAAGCAAGAAAAGGTGAAAAAATGTATTCACAAATATTTCTATTTCTATCATAAACCCAGTTCACCATGCAAGTGAATGACATTCTCACATAAAACAATTGAATACAGGCCCACTGAGATTTAACTGGTCTGGCTTTTATAGCAAGCCTATATTATGGGGTCTGGAAGCTGTGTCAGAGTCCAAGGGCAGAGACCTAGTAGGGGATAAGGGAAAAAGCACCACCCTGAAGCTACACACTATTTTGCACTATGAAATCAAATTCTCACAAAAATTTGCACCAATATTTTGCGTCAGTCAAATATAGGCAGACAATTTTTTTATACATGCCCAAACATTGGTTCAGCATGTGAAAAAATAAGACAACTAAGCAAGTCGGCACAGTCCATACGCCACAGTAATAAATAAACGCACCAGAAAAAAGCAACGCACCATTAGTGAAAAATGTGTTTCGCAACCGCTCCGTGGCCACTGGCAAAATGTCATCTTCAAGGTCAACGACACGACCAACGGTCAGTGGAACCCGCAGCAGACCAAGCACCCTACAGTCCAGTTCAAACTTCATTAAATCACAGTTTACTGTTAAACAACAAATAACTAACAATCCAAACTAAAAGGGGACTCAGGAGAGTGCAAACCTACACAAATATTATGTCAATTTTTTCTTTGTGTTCACCAGGTGACAGCACTATAGTTGGTTTGGCAGAGCTTCCCTATCTGGCAATAGTAAAGAATACTTCAATCAAGAATACTTAAATCATAACCAAGTCGGCTCTAAGTTTGGCCAAGTTGGACCTTTCCTGAACATTTCAGCCACTTCCGCCTGTATCTTTTACTGTAACTTCAGTAACAAAGAAAAAATAAATAAAAATAAGTAAATAAATAAATAAATTATAGCTATCTATCACTCAAGCCCACAGTTTTCCGTTGGCCGCGGAATTTCGAGCCAAGCCACGGAATTTTTCCTTTGTCGCAAAATTATGCAGAAGCTGAAAATTCACCGGCGATTAGTACAATTTTTGACTTAATGACATTTTTATCACTCAAAAAATCAAACAAAACTGGCAAAAGGTGTGGGCTCTACTAATAGCTACTGCAACACAACTCAACAGATAGCACTTTTAAACAAAAAAGATAGGTAATTTTCTTTGTACGTTGCTAGCATAACTCAGCACAATGTCACTATGTCTAAGTTTCTGAACAGGATAAAGCTAAGTGTACTTACAAATGGAAGACCATGGTGAGCCGCGTAACTTGGACGATTTTGCCACGATAAGCCGCAAAATTCTGCAAACTAGCCCGCGGAATTTAGCAAATTTTACCGCGGAAAACTGTGGGCAGTAGCTACCACATATCCTCCTAGGTGAAGGTAATAAAAGTTAATGTGACATCACAGCTGACAGCAATAAACCTGACAAATGCTATGTGAAGAAAGGAAAATACAAGTTACCTGCTCAAGTGAAATGCCATGATTTCCGCATTGTGCCGATCATGGCCTTCATATGGCTTGCCTTCTACAATGTAATCTCGTGAATACCTGCAACCACAGAAATAAAAACAACTACCCAGTATATATATAAGAAAATCTAACATATCAATACAAGAAATTTGAGCTAATGCTCACGAGACGCGCGAAAGCCTATAGCAGTTCCGGTTCAGTAGTTTAGCTGAAAATTGGAATGTTCACGCAAAGTTAATATACAAATACCAAATTCTCTATCTGGATCGCATACCGGTAATGATAGTACCATGGCGCCACCTTGTGAATGATACAGACTTGTGTCGCAACCCAAAATTACCAAAAAATACACAAAAGCCCCTATTTTGGCATTCAAGGTCATTGAATTCGGCGCCAATCAAGAGCCAGTATATGACTTCCTATTAGTGATTAATAGTAACCTAGGCTCTATCTCGCACCGTTACTGAGATACAGCGACTTATTGGCCAAAAATCATAAATTTTGCCCACCCCCCTTTCATTTAGCGCCCTCATTCAGGGTGACCCCCTTCGAATTCATGGAAAAGCTTTACAGTTCCTGAAACTAGAGTCTTACGGGCAGCTGATGGTGAAGATTTGGTAATTCTAGCTTGCACTGTTTTTGACTGATCCACCCGTGTGACAGACAGATGGACGGACAGACAGACAGACGAACAGAATTGCGATGGCTAAGACGTGCTGAAAGCAGTAGCTGCTTTCGCGCGTAATATTACCAATAGTATACCGGTACTATCTCAGATTTTACAATGCCACATAGTAGATTCAGAAACTATTATTATAATCATCCAAATACAAGAGTGCAAACTGTCTACAAAACACTTAAAGATACCTACTGTGGTACTTTCACAGGCCAAATGGCTTTGTTGATGGTTAATAAACAGCTTAAATCAGTATTATCTACTAGTTACTGATTCCTTATTCCAACAACCAGTTATTTCCTAGACTTACCAAATTAGATTTGATCTCACTTAAAAGTCTAATAGTCAACAGTTAACAAGAGAACACACATATTTCCCAATGTGAGATCATGCTTCTCATATATGTCAGCCTATTTCCAACAGTACTGTTGTAAATACTAAAAATAAGAATGATAATACCAGCGAGGTTTGAAGACGACTTGCTGCTCTCCATCAAGTACCAGCATCATCTTCAGCTGTGTACCTCGATATCCGACATCAGCAGATGTAACTCGGTATTTTGCCATCGCAGACAACACGTAGCCTACATAAACAGTTCTTAACTTCTTACAACACAAAGCAGAACACTGCATGAAATATGCTGTGGCAATTCTGTACGAGCAATAGCGACATACATGTGAACTGTGTAATGAATAAACAGTGACTATGAATGAGATCAGCATGCAACTGACATAGCATGTACCTCATTCTGCACAGCAATAACCATTCACAGAAAAAAAATACAGATGTCATCTGCAGAAAACCAAAACTAGAAATGTGATGAACTTCGTATTCGCATTCGACAACATGCGAATATTGACCACTTTTTAGCTACTCGATATTCGACGAATAGTTGGTGGCACTTCTGTCGAAAGAATGCAATTTGACTAAATTTAACTAAACATTAGACAGAGGATACTGACTGAAGAAAACACGGAACACTCTGAATGTTTCATTTTCTTAATGGACCTCGAGTGATTTAACTGAACTTTGCCTGAGATACTGATTTTTTTCTGAATGAACACTGAACAACTACTTTGGATGTTTCACTACATTCCAATACAGGCGAAGTAGAGTTTCTTTGAGGTTGAATAAGTATTCGCATTCGTATTCGTTATTCAACGAATAGTAAATTTAACATTTGCATTCGAGAAATGCAATTATTTTCCGGCTTCGTCACATCCCTAACCAAAATGTCATCTGACAACCACATTCATTCGATTTTAAACACCTAAAATACACGTACTTTAATACAAACACATCTGCTGTACAGACAGTATTCTGCTTACAGTATTTTACTATCAAATAATTCAAAACTAATTCATACGAATATGGCAGTAAAAAAATCATAAGAGATAATAACATAACAGCTACCGGCAGCACTGCACGTTGTTCATACCTAGTTCAGTTGATCCAATGCCACCGATCTGTCGAGAAGTCACCCACTTGGAAGCAATACTCCACGGACTAGTACTATTTACACGATGACTCCATTTTGGCCGATAAATGTCAATATATTTGTTCACTCTCTCGGACACTGTCAGTCGCCTTGGCCGAGGCTTTCCCCCATTTTGCGAGATGGTCGACTTTGAACTATTGTAGCCGGCACGAACTGCCTTCACCCACTTGGGATCAGGCCCGAAGTCCCACGCGTCCACCCTGACATCCGGCATATCAATATAATCATTGTCAACATCGTCTGATCGCCGGTCGTTGAAGTCGGGTCGAATCACAGATAAGTACGTACAGATTACAATGACAGTCACTGATACTATAATCAACAAACGCATACGAAACTTCATCTTCCGACTGCAGAATGTCACTTTAACGACAGCAAAAGAAAAATAACAACAAACATGACAAATTTACAAATTACAACACAACCTAACTCATTAACTCCGTAAGTGCACGTTCTAAATACTAGAACTGCCCCAGATGATCGATAGGAATTCCTACTGTAAAATCTTCGCCTTTCTTTAAAAACGTTCAAGAAATTTTAGTTTAAAAACTAAATCAATAAAAATAAACATTTTTTTGTAAAATTTTTTAAAAAATCGCAAAGTCGCGACGCACTAAGGTGACATTCACCGCCAGTAATTTCGTCCGAAACGCTGTCAGTTCGAAATGACTGCAAGAGTAGGTTACTTACCATTATATAGTCTTTGTACGCGATGTAAACCAACAATGTAAACAAGTGACTTGATGTCGATTGTTATAAATGTAAATTCTTATTTCATCGCACGATAATTGTTATGAACTGAAAAGCCGTACAATTCCCATCCAAACATCTTGGTATTCTACACGTTGATAGTCGATACAGATCACGGCTTATGTTTATTAGCGTACCATAATGGAACCTCTTTGCCGTTTCGGAATTATGGAACTTTCGTTCCCACAGTCAACGTAACGTGGTTTCGCTCCCCAACACAAATTATGATTATTTAATTGTCAAACTGGTATTAAGGTGTTATAGCTTGTTCGTATCTTTGTACAGCTTCATTGTAGTTGAAGATGGGGCGAAATAACATGGTTACTTACCCGCAGATGTTGTAGTAATCACACCTTATTGTACATTTCATGAATGTTTGTCGTCAGAGGTTTCGTTTGAGTGGAGAAAACAACTAACTTTATGGAACAATAAGACAGACTTTTAACAACTTCGACATAACTTCGCACAAAATCAGCAAAAGTGTCTGGGAGCATGTATGGAACTTTCCATGTATGGAACTTTCATTCCCGGGAGCGAAAGTACGTGGGAACGAAAGTTCCTGTTACCACTGTTTCGCTTGGTGGCTTGTTCGCCTCTGCACATTGGACGAATAGGCCAGGTGGCAAACAAGCCAGGGGGCAAATAAGCAATGGCCAAGGGGAGAATCAGCCTTTTGTGTCACTGGTGCTGTGCCTGTACAGAAGTTGGGTCAAACATGACATTTGATGTTTTGTCAAGACCTATCCTAGATGAAGTTTAATTTTCCTAGGCCGAATTGGAGCCGGTCCAAAATTGGACACCCTGATTTAAGCAATATGACATACCTCAGCAGACTCATAATGAATCTTTACGTACAGTTTTGTTGTTTTATTGCTGAACCATGCAGTTTTTTTCAGGGTTCCCATTGGTACTGAAAAGTCCAAAAAAGTCCTGAAATTTAGCTTTTCATTTTTCAGGATCTAAAAAAGTTTTGAAATTGGACATGGTTGCTGAAAAAGTCGTGAAAAAGTCCTGATTTTTGCTAATGTTATCCTGAAAAACCAAGATAGTGAATCCAGGCAGCTAAGGACAAAGATGATGAACTGAAATCTGTTAGTGATCAGTTGGAGGCAGCTAGCCTTCGACTGAAGGACTGTTAAACTGAAGCACCAATAAACATGAGTGACATTGTGACAATGTAAATAGCACCAAGTTCTGATTTTAGAGACGTTTTTATACAAATATTTTTGTGCTTGATTGACATACATCTTTAATCTGTCAGGTAGCCAGTTTCTGTTTAAATTTTTAATAACAGTTGTGCAAATAAACAAGTAAATGTTCACGCAAAGAAATGTGAAAAACAACTAAGAAACATCATGTGTCGTGTTTTATCACTAAAATAACTCAGGTGCTTGTAGTTTAGCGAAGTGCATCGATGGGTTTTTCCTGTTTTTATGGTGCTGAAAAAGTTCTGAATTTTGATTCTGTCATTTGAGTAGGAACCCAGTTTTTTTAAGTTTATGGTCTTCATAAACCTTTAGTACTTTATTAAAAAATTGCAACACAATGCTAATATACCATAGGGCAGCCATTTTCTGTTTAAATTCTTAATAACAGTTGTGCAAATGAACAAGATCGACCTAACCCTAACCCTAAATGTTCACACAAAAAATGTGAAAAACAACTAAGAAACATCATTGCAAGCCTGATGAGGTACATATATTGCTTTAATCAGGGTATCCTATTTTGGACCAGCACTGGCCAAATTAATATTTGCCTTGTTGCATTTGGACCTTTCAAGTTATGGTGTATCGTTACTTGTGCTATTTCTGTATCATCACAGTGACATTATCTACTCTTGGCAATATGTCACTGAAACATTTTTGTGTATGATTGTGTAGCCAATAGCCAGCCATCCAGGAAAAAATCTACAGCATGAGCGGAGGTTTGGCTCCAAGCAAAAGTACTGTCTATGTTTCCAACCTACCGTTTTCTCTGACGAACAACGATCTGCACAAAATCTTTGAAAAGTACGGCCGAGTTGCCAAGTAAGATATTATTGTCATTGGTTTTGATATTTATTTGCCTAATTACAGTTAATGTAATAGCAGTCGTTCAGGACTGTTGAGAATATATGGGATAAGAAATCTGAAAGAGTAAGTAAAAATGAATGATACCAGTAAATGTTCTTGACACAATGGGTGAGGTCAAGCTTTGCTAAGACTTTAGTCTAAGACTAAAGTCTTGACTTGACTTTGGTCTAAGCCCAAAGTCAAGTCCAAAGTCAAGACCAAAATCAGCTGGCAATTTCCAGTGTTAAAAGAATACAATTAGGTCCTGACTTGATTAAACGGATGCCCCAGTTCATCATTTGAGCATAATATTTACTTTTTGTCTAGTAAATTTGATAAAGTGTGGCGTCTGATAAATAATAGGCATTTTGTTACTTACTATTTACTGGCACACACTCAGCAGACGACACCCGCATGAATCATGTCATCACTGGCTTGCATTGCTGAAAATATTGCACAGAATTCCCTCTATATCAACAAAATGGCCATATAGGTAAGCAAATTAATACTGCACACATCACCCGATTAATACAGGCCCGGAAAACACTTCTATAATATTAATTAACTAATCATATTAATGCAGTTATTTGACCATTGCGTAAAAAGATGGACGACCACAAATGACTGTCAAAAGGCAAGACTAAACTCTCAAGTGCAGCTCATAGATAAGACCAAAGTCAAGACTTTAGTCTAAGACTTAGACTAAAATCTTAGCAAAACTCAAACTCACCCAATGTCTTGTGTTAGGAATTGCATATTAGTTAATCACATTTTGTACATTGTACATCAGTGTGATATTGATGGTAATAAGCAAGTGTTGCGACATTTATTTATTTTGCTCGTTAACAGGAAAATTGTACAGAGCACACGATTTGTCGTGGAAGTAACCAACAAATGTCTTGTTGCAGAGTTACTGTTGTGAAAGATAAGGAATCCAGGAGAAGTAAAGGCGTGGCATTCATTCTGTATATTGACCGAGAATCAGCTATCGACTGTGTTCACAGGCTTAATAGGACTCAGGTTAGTGCTGCTTCGGTATATTTACTTGTGTGACTTTTTCAAATGAACTTTTTGAAAAAAATGACTCACACACACTCTGTTTTTGTTTAACTCCAGGGTTCAATATTCAGGATTTTCTTCAGATTTGGTTAGTCAGGGTTAGTTGGTTTGAAAAAAGTAAATTTCTGTATACATTAGTCGTGCATGACACTTGTTGTTGTGTTTTGGTGTCGCAGATGTTTGGTCGTACAATAAAGGCAAGTATTGCCAAGGACAACGGACGTGCCACGGAGTTTATTCGACGCAAGGTCTATAAAGACAAGTCACGCTGCTATGAATGTGGTGTATGTATCTGTTTTTGACATTCTGCAGACTGCAGCGTTATACTGCACGTTACCTCTATTCTTAGATGCCAATGGTGTAATTTGTGCTAGGTCATAATCAGAGCTCCAGTCTTTAGCCATATTTGCTGCTGAATTTTTGTATATCGAAAACATTATGGCTGACCAATTTTGCCACTGAATTTTGTCCACCAAAAATTTGTCAAAAAATGAGGATATTTGATTGTTTTCCCTTTTTTGCTCATAGAAAATCATTTCCATGACAACTTCAAATTCATTTTTTAGCTAAAACTAGGCATAGAAGCTACAAAATACTGGTTCCATTTGTGGCTTGGTAACAGTTTGAACTTTCAAACAATTTGGTTTGAACACTTTGCTGCATGTTAGCAGTAGTCTGTCTAGTGATAACTTTGCTAATCTCTCAGCCAAAAAACATTGGCATTCAGCTGACTATTGGCCATAATTTCAACTTCTTGCACTGTTTGGCAATTTTTATAAGAAATCCAGATTGTAGGTTTAGTTACAATCCTCTTGGCATTTTGCGGTGTAGGAAGCTGGTCATCTCAGCTACCAATGTCCACACAACAAGTTGGGAGATCGAGAACCCCCGCCGAAGAAAGATAAGAAGAAGAAGAAGAAATCTTCTAAACTAAATGAGTAAACTCAATTTGTTAATTTGTTTTTGTATTTGCTGAATGTAAAATATAGATCATTTGTGTACTTGAGTGTCTGCTTCTGTTTTTGCTTTGCTAAGCTGTTCTTCTTATTAAGTCCATTTTTCTGTATGTCTGTCATTCAGATTTCCTGTACTTCAAGCTTAATTTGGATAAGACAGGTGTTGTATATTTGGTCCTTACTGTGCAATTGCTTGTTTTTCAGTTGACATGATATTATTCAGTTTGAAAGAGTGCATATTGTATTAATATTAATATTTGCACAGTGCATTGGGGGCTCGTCTTGTTGATGCGGAATTTAAATCAACATTTACTTTCTTACTTAGTTGTCTATACACTGTGTCTTAGAAAACATCCCGGACATGTTCGATTGTACCTTGAAGAAAAATTACCCCGATTCTAATAATTTGTAGTGTGAATATTCCTGACACAACTCACCATCAAATGACCATTCAATTTCCCACCTCACCCAATGTCTGTTTCTGCACTGCCTGGGGAAATCTAGCCAAGCAAAATATGCATTGGAATGAATGAAAAACGTTGATAAATTCCATCTATCCTGATCTGCAATTTTACTGCAGGCAGTTGATAAAAGAAACAATTAAATGAAATGTCAGCCAATGTGTCAAAAATGTGAACAAAATGTTTTCTTGTGCATTATTTAGATTAGTATCAATACCACACTGAGTAAAAATGTAATATTTCATTGATTCTGCATTCCCCAGGTAGTGCAGAAACAGACGATGGGTGATTTGGGAAACTGAACTGCTGTTTGATGGCCAGTTGTCTCATAAATATTCCTGCCAAAAATTATTAAAATCTGATAATTTTTGTTCAAGTTACAGTCGAAAATGTTTGGGATGTTTTTTTTGTGACGTGGCACAGACTGAAAATCCTGACAATTCTGGTATATCGGTGCTTGCTGAGAAATCATACTGTGCAAGCATAAGAGTAAGCATACTAAGCAATCAAGCAACATCTGTTAAGATCAGTCTGTTGAGTAACGGAAATAAGAATGGGAAGGTGTATTAACATGCTTGCTGTTGAGCATATTTCCTTGTGATGATAATTTTTTTAGTGCATGCCTGTAGTCCATGGAGGTTCGACTGGGTTCAGTCAAACTGCCTCCCGCCTGTCAACCAGGAAGCGTTACATAAGCTGACTGGTCGCAAGTCTGTATTTGGTCTGCCGCATCCAGGGGCCGCCATCCAAAGATGCGCATTATTTATCCTTATTCTTTGCCCTCTCCTTAAACCTCGTGATGTTTGGACTAGTCCCCGTTCAGACTAGTGAACTCTCCCCTTGGATAAAAATAACCAAAGCGGACAAAAATGCATTTGTGGACATGGCTTTGACCCAGTCCTAACTGGTGGGTGGGGGGTTTCACTCAGCCTAGGGATATGGGGTCTGGCTAGTTGGCCTGCAGTTGCGAGAATTTGTTATGCGCAGAGTGCCGGATGCATCATGTGACAGTGGATCAGACGATGACGACGTTGGTCGCCAGGCGGAGGAGGAAGAATGTGACTCGCTCAGTGCTGCTATCATGTACCAGTATCAGAAGATGTCTGAGACCAGTGGCACTGGGGGCGAATGTTCTTACGATACTGTTGCAGAAACATGGCGGAAACGATATCAGAAAGATAGCTATTTCAGCGATGAAGAAGAACTAGATGACTGAATAAATGTGTTTATGTGTATTTGAATAGACTCACAGGTTGAAACGTATGGTAACTTAATAAGCTATATAATGAATTCATCAAATAACAACCTTTTATTATTGTTTTTGTTATTATTTGTTTTTGTTGGGTTTTTGTTTTGGCAACCGCTGCTGCCTTTGTCGGATGAAGGCAGCAGCGGTTGCCAAAAGGTCAACAAAAACAATAATAAAAGGTTGTAATTTGATGAATTTATTATATAGCTTATTGTGTTTATGTGTAGTTTGTACAATATATACTGTTTATATTGCAGTGCTTTGGCATCATTTGTTGGTTGCTATCCAGTATAAAAAGGAGGTCTAATAGCGTTGTGGGTTATAAAGAAGTAGGCAGGGTGGGAAGGTGGAATTTTAGGAAAAACACTGCAAATTTCCATTAGAAAGTTGCAAATTTGTGACGGAGGATAAACTTTGCCTCTAAATTTCCCCAAAATGAGGTACATGTTCAGCCCCAAATTTACCATTTTGGACAAGTTTTCGGATGAAAATTTTCAATTTTTCTGGCAGTGAAAAAATTAAGGGGGTCAGGGCCCTTGTCTTATGATGTCAATGAAATATATAAATGTACAAAACATCAGTTTACACACTTGTTAACGGCAACATTTAAGGACTTGAACATCGAAAACAGCAAAAATCACAAAAGGTGATATTGCCCGCATCACACTAACTGTGTGTCAATGTGCTGCTAAATAATATCAACTTTTGTGATTTTCGCTGTTTTCGATGCGCGAGTTCTTTAATATTGCCGTTAACAAGTGTATAAACTGATGTTTTGTGCATTTATATTTGCTGTTTTATTACTAAAATACTGTTTTCTCACTGGTGATTAGTTACAAAGATATTGCGCTTCAGATTATTTCTTACAGTAGCCAAGCCGCTTACAACTGTTAC
>Ga0209367_1001281_pt1 | contig 30285 bp, 8 predicted proteins | sample WorMetLIZISLAND2_FD_187412 | JGI IMG/M metagenome (GOLD analysis project Ga0209367, IMG submission 187412) | Marine gutless worms symbiont microbial communities from Max Planck institute for Marine Microbiology, Germany - Olavius geniculatus... ...
TTCTGTCCAGGGGGATTTTGTCCTGGATTCATCCTTATGACTTTGTACAGTACTGTGATACTACACAGTACAGCAGATGACAGTTCCGACAGTCTTTCCTTTTGTTCTTCAAGAATCTAGTCATTATTATTTACATACTGTCTGCTGGAGGGAAAGGGATTTGTAGCAAACATTATGACTGCAGAAATTATCCGAAAGGATTATTTATTAATTATACGTTTAATTGTTAAACATTCAGTTAGTAAAACACGTGTAATTTTCAAAATTAATTTTTAAATTTAATTAAGTAAGTCAAATCACTATAAAAATCCAAAAACCACTCACTAGTTATAGTCTGTCAGTCAGTTAAAACATTTTGTGTAGCACCTCCTACGTTGTTCCGAATGGCAGTGTTTAACAATAAAAAACACTGGGTCCAAACAGCGTAGCAATAAAACCTAGAAAACTGTATGATAAAATCTAAGTTTGTAGTTTACACTAATTAAAAAGGTTTTAAGATTATGATTTAAAACTATATTGTTAAGACGCTATGCTGATCTCTCTTTTTTGAATGGATAATAAGACTACGTGAAAAATGCTGACTAGCAATGTATCTTGGTAGACAGTTGCCAGAGGTGATAGCTTAATATGTGTTTAATCCAAATCAACCATTCGTTGATAACTAACTTTTATAAAATTAACTACTGTGTTAACATTTTTTGGTCATTATTAGGCCTGTAAGTATTTGTATAATATGAATATATACAAGGCCGATAATGAACCAGAAAATATTCACGTAGTATAGTGAATGCTGCACAACACAACACCTGTGTAGAGCTGTCTGTTGAAGTTGTCATTTTGTCATCCAGGTATAAAGGTGTGTGTGTGTGTGTGTTTATGTGTGCAGGTAACCCATTCCCGAGCTCCTTCGAGCTGACAGTGAAGAAGATCCACCGATTACTGCTACACGTATTGGCGCATGTCTACCAGTGCCACAGTCGGCACCTGGTCATACTGCGACTACACGGCTATGTCAACACTCTGACCTACCACTTCATGCTCTTCAGCAAACAGTTTGGACTGGTAGACGCCAAAGAGCTTGAGACACTTGACGACTTGTACAACCGACTGCGACATCATCATTCCACCGTTCGACGACCGACTTGTGCCGATGAACCTACCATTACTACCGCTCCCACTTCTGACACCACGACCTCTGCGACGACTACCAATACGACCACCACGGCGATGACCAACAACTTCTCGACCCTCGCCATTGACGACCTGCTTGAGTCGACGACGCCCGACACCGTGCTGGCGCGGATACTTGCTGACGACAGCAACAAAGAGAACATTGTGATGACTGCCACTGTTAGCATCTAGACCAGCCAAGACCATCTGTCCATCCACTATCTGCACGGCGGTCAGTGGCTTCTATCCCAGAACCTAGTGGGTGCAGCTTGCACCTAGTAAAAATAAGGGGGGAGTTTTGTTAAGGGTGTAAATCAAAACTTTCTCCCAATTTTTCGCTGGGCAGTTTACTTAACAAAACTTTCCTCTAGAGGAGGAAGAAACCCAAAATGGGGGGAGCTTGAGTCCAGAAGTGAGGGATTTGAGCCTAAAAGTGGGGCGGGGAGTTGGACCCGATTTCAGTTCCAGATTTGGGGGATAGAAGCCACTGATGGCGGTCTTGATCTCAACATGTTTGTTGACATCTCTCTGTACTGCATTCAGTCCGGCATCATTTAGATACTTGAACAAACTTGTTACATGTACTGTCAGAACTTAAAACTCGTGTCACTGTCTTGCACGAGGCAGTCTTTTTCAAGACACTTCGCTCCAGTTCGGCTGCCTGTCGTTGGCATCTTTTTTCTGCAGCCTGTGTATTTTCTTCCTTCACACCGAAGCCCCTTTATTGACGTTCCGGCAGGTTTGTGGCAGTAGCACACATTGTTGACTTTGTTGGAAAAGATGACTTATTGAAAGTCCTGTAAAATTATTGTTAAATTATTGTTCAACAACAGTACAGTTGTTTGCGTAAGGTTTCAAGTTCATCTGGTTCGTATAGATGAACGTGATCTTGTGATATTAGGCTCACGTTTTTGTTTTTTCTTAACATGCACATTAGTCAGCATTCTGCATAGATGTTTTGACAGAATATAAATACGTTTCGTAGAAGGAAAAATGGGACTGAGAGGGTTACATGTGCAAATCGATAGCTGGAAACATGGTCAACAGCGGGCAATAACAATATTCGGTAACAATCTGGTTCTCATTTTTCTTGGAAAATTCTTGAAACTTTAAATTTCTGGTAATTTTCGTCATTTTCCAAACCTCATGATTGCAGAAAAATAATTTTGGACATGGAAATGCTAGACATCAAAATTTATTGGATTTGATTGGCTGTTTGTGATTTTTTGTTGATTTACGCTAATCGAAAATATTTGTTGTGTAGCTACTGATGAGTGTTTTTACCAACGTCTCTCAAAAATACTGCAGAAAAAGCTGAAGTCTTAAAACCAGAAGTTTCATTAAAGAGTTCTAAAGAAGCAAATGTGGATTGCATGTTTTAATTATGGACAGAGGAAGATGGAGACAGCGACGCATGCCCGAACATGGTCCGAAAAAGTTTAAACGCATAAAATCAGAGTTCTTGTCTTTGTGTTTGGGACAAGGGGTCACCCGAAGGGGGAGCAGCAAGGCATAAGTCAAATTAAGTCGCTCGTACAGTAACTTGTGCTGCAAACTGACCACCAAAGTCTACATTGTCCTTCATCTAGCACTTGTGGCCAGCATCTTGACTCCTGTCGAATAGATTATCAGATACAGTAGCGGCTGGTTATGCTGAGTGGTACTTTCATTGTTTGAGTATTTGATGATTTTGTTAGTCTGTTGCCAAAGCTGCTTTATTTGCCGTTTGCATGTCTCTAGTTTTACGATGTTTTATCAAGGTTTGTGTGCTTTAGTTTCTTCTGGCCATCTGAAGCTATTAATCTGTGCACTTGTACAGTTCACATTCATATGTTGACAGTTCACACAGTCACTGGTTAAGTCCTAATTCCATTACGCCGACTTTCATCGAAACTTCCCCGTGGGGAAAGTCGCCGACACAAATCATGAAAGTCGCGGACACAAACGGTGACAAATCATGAAACCGTGAAGTTTTGGTGAAAGTCGCGGACACAAACCATTTCGACATGTCGAGATGTTTGTGACAAAGTCTGTGACAAGTCCGTGACAAACCCGTTTGCGTCGCTCTAATGGAATTTAGTCCGTTACAATGAACGGATAAAGTTGGCGACAAAGTCCGCGATAAAGTCAGGGACAGGTTCATGACAAAGTCGCGGACTTGTCGCGGACACAAATCATGAAAGTTGGCGACGTGATATGTGTCGTGGACTTTCATGATTTGTGTCCGCAACACGTCCGCGGCTTTGTCGGGAACTTGTTGCGGACTTTGTCGCAAAGTCGGTGTAATGGAATTTGGGCTTTAGTCTATGCTGTGTCTCAGAAACGTTTGCTTTGTCATTTGCAGTTACTTTAGCATTGTATCAGCTGATTTGAGTGACATTTAGCATCAGTGATAATGAGACTGCTGGCTGTGGGGGTTACATGAATGCTGAACGATTTATTGTGTTTATGCCCTGTAAGCATGCATTACCTGAATAAGTTTAAACGCAAAATCAGAATTTTTATCTTTGTCATATGCTAGGGGATGGACGTTTGTCAACAGCAGTTTTGTTTCTCCGTTTTTCAACAGCTTGTTTTAGCTGCAATTTTGTCGGTATTTATGTGGAAATCTGTGTTTTATTTTGGCGTGTTACAGCATTGTAGCGGATCTTTTATTGTCATTTTCCCCTTAACCACCCTACTTTTTCAGAATCACCCTCTTTTAGCCAAAATTCATATCAAAATTTAGCCCCCTGTCCTCCAATAGACAGCATTATCACATAGATGTCTGTCTGAGGATAACAGGGAAGATTATTAGAATTACCGTTATGTTAATTACATATGCACGCATATAGTGGAGTTCTTACAATTTTAGGTTTAGCTTGTTTTTTTGTATTTTGTGTTTTGTGTTTCTGTAAAGGTTAAACTTACTGTTTCATTATTATGTGTTTGTGTGCATTCCGCCTGGAAAGGCCGTTCCCAAAATGACCTATACTGTGTCGGGTGGGATGTTAAACCCTACTCACTCACTCACTCACTCATATCAAAATTTGTTAACAGTTTGGCAAAGTTATGAGCAAAAACAAAGAGGATCCCTGTTGGAGACACTGCACAGGTTGCCGCACGGTGAAATTGTGATCTGTATTGAAGTCACTGTCTTTAGTAGTTTTGCACAGAATGTTGGTTTTGGCAATGGCTTCCTGTAGATATGATTTGTTTCGTTTTATTGTACGCTTGCTTAGTTGGATATGTATATGGTTTTGTGTACACATGTGTATATGTCAGATTGTTAATGTAACGTTATGTTTTGGTGTATTCTGGCTTCTTCTGGTTCGATATTTATTGAATGCTTCATTGCGGTTGAGCTTTAAAAAATTCCTGTGTTTTCAGTTGCAGTTGGCTAAGCTTAGGGACAGGGTGGGGCAGACATTTAAAAAAAAATTATACTTGTCATATACTGTTCAGAACATGTCATAAAAACAAATTGATAACTGAGTAGTACTCATGAGAATTAGAATAAAGATATTGCAGCTTAACAGACTAGATGCAAGCAGTTTTTGTCGGCAAGACTTTGAAAGCAAACTAAAAACTGCAAAAATATATTTGAGGGTCCAATAAAAATTTCAGGGATGCAGGTTTTTTCAGGGATGGATGGCAACTGGAAGCATGGGAATTTTTTAAGGCTTTGTTGTAAATATTCATAATAAGCCTTTGATGTGGTCCATTGGACGGCAGGTATTTGGTGGGCATTGAATTAATGCATTAATGCATTTATTTTGGCATGTTACAGCATTGTAGCAGATCTTTTATTGTCATTTTCTCCTTAACCACCCTACTTTTTCAGAATCGCCCTTTTTTAGCCAAAATCCATATCAAAATTAATTGACACATTAATGCGTTAATAAATTAACGCACGTTAAAAAAAATTAACGCGCGTTAAAATAATTAACGCACGTACATAAATTTATGTTAATTTAATGGACATACATAAATTTATGTTAATTTACTAAATTTCTTGAAGTAAAAGTTCCAATATTCTGTTAAACTGCGGTTATTTGACAATCGAATGAATTCAAGTAACTGAACTCTAGTTGCCGTTCTATCACTACTGTAAATAAATAATTATTTTGAGGACAGGCTAATAATTTCTATGCTGGCTATGACGGCAGTTATTGTTGATTATACGTTTAAAATGTGTTTTTAAATTTTTATATTCTACAGCTGGAGCCCCCCAAATGTCGTGGGACCCGGGGTAACTTTCCCCCTACTCTCCCTCTCGACGGGACTGGGTGCATTAATAAAGCGTTAATTAATGCGTTAAAAAATTAATGCTTTGACAGCTCTAGTTTAGACTGTAAAGTTTAGATTTTCTGTTTCATTATTGTAAAGGTTAAACTTTTTGTTCCATTATTATGTGTATGTATGGGCATTGCCTGGAAAGGCCATCTGTGAAATGACCTATACTGTGTCGGGTGACATCAGACCCTACTCACTCACTCACTCACTCTGTGTGTGCGTGACTCCTCAGCTAAATGCTGACGTTCTTACTTTAGTTCCTCGGGGTCTCGCAGCCAGTTTTCATACCAGTGGCTCATGCAATGCATTAGTCTTGATTCAGAGAACGTAAGAAGCCAGCAAGGATACGCAAACATGGCAGCAAGGTCTTTGACTTAGTTTTAACCATACACCACTTCTAGAGAGGCTTAGTTTTTACTACCTTGGACAACAGCATTTTGGAAACAGCTTGCTGGTAATGTTGCCCGACTTGATTCACACAAGATTTACATAAGGGATTGGCCAAAGCGGGAGGTGTTATGGAGCGAGCCTCCTTTCTGCCATTTATGGTTTTGGGGCCAAAATGAATTTTTCGTTTTGATCATCACAAACTAGCTGCCCACTTTTGATGTCTTTTCAGTGTTCTCATGTGAAACTGATATTCACTGAAGCTAATTTGGAGAAGTTTAAAAACTATTTGTCTAGCCCTTCGAGTTGGGCAACCACCGCTCCATTCATTTGACCAGGGTAGTCATGCCTGTGGTAGACATTGATGATATTACTTCTACTATACATTTGCTATTTTTCTTCTATTACTGGCGCCCATATAATTAAAGAAGTTCATATTGTTTCGACTTTGCGCTGTTTGCAGCGATCTCTGTGTGCTTCATCAGTTTTTGTGAAAAACTGTTCGTTTTGACTCTGGTCTCGACTGTCTTTGTGAGCGACCAAAGCCGAAGTTTATTTGTTACGGTATGTTTGCAGTGCAAGGCTTCAGTGATCAGTGAGTCTCTTATTATAGTGTTTTCGTCGTTGTGTTATAGAAAACAACTTATGTATTTTAAAACTGTTACCAGTCTGTTTCATAGTGGATTGTTGGTCATTGCGTGTTTGAATGGTCAAGCATAGGGGACACATCTGTCTGGCGGATAACAGGGAAGATTGTTAGAACTGCCATTACTGTTATGTGTGCACAGTTCTAATGGATAGTTTTTACAGTTTTAGGTTTAGGTTGTTTTTGTCTTTTGTGCTCCATATTTAGTTTTTTTTGTAAAGGTTAACTTTCTGTTCCGTTACTGTAAAGGTTAAACCCTCTGTTCTGTTATGATGAGTGTGTGTTTGTGTTTACATTGCCTGGAAAGGGCATTTCTGAAATGACTTACACTGTGTCGGGTCGGATCTTAAACCCTACTCACTCACTTACTCTAATGCATTTTTGCAGTGATGGGGAATCTGTAAACCTGCTGCTGGCCATTTAAAGTATTATCGTGTGGACTGCCATGCCACATAGAGATTGTATGCGTGCTGTTCTGTTGCGAAATATTCTATGGTGCAGACTGTCTTTGCATCCCACTGTTAGCATTTGTGTGCATGTAGTGAAAGCCACTGTGATATGGTGCCCTGGGTACGAGCCACAGTACTGTTGAGCCAACATAAAATGTTAAGTTACCGTACATCTGTTAGTAATTTGGTAATGTACATCATCTACTGTGTGACGTTTACTGTGCCTCCTCGTGCTTTTATTATTATTATTATTATTTCTTTGTTGAATGCTCTGCATGTTTTAGGGTCTCCTGGTCAATGTGAGTTGTGCGCTGTCTGTATGAATATTTGTTCATTTATCATTTGTTGTAAAACTTCTGATAGAAGCTGGGTCTCAAATAGAAGATGGGTCTCTAATACATGTCATGAGATCTAAGGCCAGTCTTGTTTTAATACATGTAGGGTCTGCGTAATATAAGTTGGCTGTTCGCTGAGTACCAAGATTAAGATTAAGGCTTAGACAGTGCGTATTGAAGCAACTTTTACACACCGTGGGCCATAAAAAACGTGGCATTTTACTTTTGTCAATATCTTCGCCGATTATTGATCAGTTTTCAAAATTTTTTCACTGTCACACTCTGCAGACAATTTGCAATAATGTGATTATTATATATCCCACCACATGGTAAATGCGTTTCTACACTACCTTGTGAAATATAAATGTAAGCAAAAATTAACGATAATAACAAACAAGAAATTTGAGCTAATGCTCACTAGACGCACGAAAACCTATAGCAGTTCCAGTTCAGTAGCTTAGCTGAAAATTTGAGTATTCACGCTAAGTTAATATACAAATATCAAGCTCTCTATCTGGATCGCATAACGATAGTAGTGTGGCGCCACCTTGTGAATGATATGGACTTGTGTCGCAGCCCGAAATTGCCAAAAAAATCCATAAAACCCCCTATTTTGGCGTTCGAGGTCATTGAATTCGGCGCCAATCGAGAGCCAGTGTACGACTTTCTATTAGTGATTAACAGTAACCTAGGCCCTATCTCGCACCGTTACTGAGATACAGGGACTTATTCGCCAAAAATAGCAAATTTTGCCCAACCCCTCTCATTTAGCACTCTCTTTTGGGGTGACTCCCTTTGAATTTATGGAAAAGCTTTACGGTTCCTGAAACTGGAGTCTTCCAGGCAGCCGACGGTGAAGATTTGGTGATCCTAGTTTGCACCGTTTTTGACTGATCCATGCGTGTGACAGTCAGACAGACGGACAGACAGACAGACAGAATTGCAATGGCTAAGACGCGCTGCGCGTGTAAAAATTAGGTAAATGAAAAAACACTTCTGACCAACATTGTGATAAATGATGTGTATGACACTAGCCTGTGTTAGACCCACACAGTCTAGTGACATACATGCCATTTACTGCAATGGTGGTCTGAAGTGTTTTTTTGTTAATTTTACCAAAATGTTTGTTTGTTATTATCGTTATGTATGCATATTTCATTGATATTTTACAAGGTAGTGTAGAAACGCATTTATCCTGTGGTGGGACATGTAGTAATCACGTTATTGCAAATTGTCTGCTGAGTGTGCCAGTGAAAGAGTTTTGAAAGTCGATCAATAATTGGCAAAGATATGGACAAAAGTAAAGTGCCACGTTTTTTGGCCCACCCTGTAGAATTAAATTTTAATGTGTTGTGTGTGCTCTGCATACAGGAAAAGTTTAACAGCATTTAACAATGTTATAATACAATAGAAGCCGGGGTTCTAGGACATTTGTTCCTGCGCCTCAGATTTAGCGGTTTTCCCGCAGGCATTGCATGCTGTACAAATTTACTTACTTATTTACTTACTTAGAAACTGGCAGCTTGTGATGGAACTTGTATGGCAGATTGTTTTGCTCTGTTATTCTGTTGGAGAACAGTCATTGTTTGATTGCCCAGTCATAGATCGTTTGATGCTGGTGCTTTCGTGCTTTTCTACCACACGTGTTCTTAAAGTCATCTTGTTGTGATTTGTTATTTTATGTGACTGCACTGGTCGCAGCCAAGTTTTTTCTTTGACATTAATTCAAATGTGTCTGGATTTTATTATTATTATGATAACAGCAAACGATGACAGTCATTAAATATAAAGCTTTCGGTGATGGCGAAAAACCAAATGCTGCATATCTGAAGGGCTGTTGTATGGTCTTCCTTCACATAGATTTCTTCATTTACTATTTTGTTATCTGTCATTTGACAGATATGTCTAATCATCTCTGATTTTTTCACACCCATTTATGTACATGTTTTAAGTTAATCTGCTACTTTTGTTGTATTTGTGTCAGTTGTTTGCACACCAGGACGAGCAGAATATGTACCTACTGCATTTAAAAAATTAAAATGTTATACAACCCTGCATCAGTTTTTGAATCAGTCAGTTTTTTTAAGAATTTTCTAGTTTGAAACGTCTTTGGAGGAACATCTGTTTACTAATTATGGTGTGTATACAGCTCTTGTTTTGGTATTATACTTTTGTGCTTTTCTGGCTTTACACGTGTGTGCTTCTGGCATATAGGGAAATAAGCGGACAACTTTGGTATTGTCAGTAATAGTCAGTAACACCTTTAGCTGATGTTGTAGCAGGGTTTCTGTGTGGTCTGCTGTGATCTCTGCCCACACTGGCCTGATGCAACGTTATACTGGCGTAGAGGGCATTATTGAAAACTTTTGTCCCGAAGTTTGTAAAATGTTGTCCGAGATCAAAGATCGAGGGCAGCATTTCAGGAACTGAGTGAAAAAAATTTTCAATGATGATTGGCACGCCAGTCACCGTTTGTTTTGTTATATTCCAAAACCAAACAATTCTACAAGTCAACAAGTAAACAATTACGAAAAAGCTGTGACGATTTCAGCGTTGCCTGGTCAACAGGCAACAGTGTTTGAGCAACATTGCATATTTGTTAACGTCTCGTGACGCAATTTGGACCAATCGCATGTGGGTATTTTGTGCTGAGGTATAACAATTTGGTTTACGGTAATCCTGGATTTTATCATTAAAAGTCTTAACTGCATTGTGTGTTGACAGGTAGGTTTGTCACATTATTCTTGTCTATTATCTGTGCGTGTGTGTCTTGGTTTAGTTGCTGGTGGCTGTCTGCGCATTGTAATACGACGACGTCTAGTGGTGCATATTATAACTGCAAGTTGCTCAGCTCTAAAACGTGCCCTGCTGTAAATATGTATAGTACGTCTCACTGCAGTAGCTATTTCGTGCCGGCCCTTGCGTGTCCTGCTTTCATTCTGACCTTGTGATAGTAGACAATGAGCGAAGAGTGTTTTAGTTTCTCGTTGTGTGTTTTTCGTTTATAATAACTTAGGATTTTAAATAGTAGAAACTATTGATATCCTTGATTGGCATAGTTACTTGTTGTTGTTAGTCTGATCTACATAGACACCGTGAACCATGAAAACATGTCACCGAATTTTGTCCATATCTTTGCCAAATTATGACCTATTGTAAAAAAATTATTTACTGGCACACTCTGGAAAATTTGTGTGATGTGGTGGGCTATTTAATAATCACTTTGTTGCAAATTGTTTGTATGTTTTCTATAAACTGATATGCCATTCTTCTTGACTTTGTTTACAGTTATTATGCTTAAAATTTCAGACAAAAGTTTTAACTTTTTTAACTTTTTTAGTTATAGCTAAATTTTTGTTTGGGGGGCCACTTTTTATTGGGACACGGTGTATTTGTTTCAATTGTAGTAATTTTTGAAAATTTGTAATTTCGTGCGGTAGTGTAACGATGCTAGAAGATGTGCTGAGATATTTAATAACTACTTATGGCAAGTTTTCCACAAAATATATAGAATTTTTATAATGCTTAATGTTTAGCAAAGATATTGACAGAAGTTTAGTGACATGTTGTTTGTGGTTCGTGGTGTGTACGTATTTGTGTGTTGGTAGTCTGGTTTGGTGTGTTGAGTTTTGTGTTCTGTTTTCATTTGTCTGCACTTTGCTGTCGGTTAAAGGCCAAGTCGCACCGGTTCATGTAACTGTTATAAAGCGCTAGTTGGCTTTTTCAGATGCCAATTTGTCAATATTCATTAATCTTCTGTTTGCTAATACATCTTAACACCTTAAAAATAAGGTACAAAGTACTCACATTACCTTTTTTCGTGGCTTCGGCGATTTTCGGAACTGTGACGTCGTCTGCAGGAGGGTTGCTAACTAGCTGTATTACTTTGAGGTCAAATGCAGCTTAATTTACGGCTAAATAGCCTCAAAAAAGTCAAATTTTTCATTAGTAGTTAACCCACTAAAAAACCACATTATTCCAGCACTTCACTGATTTACAGGGATTTACAGGCACTTCACTGATTTCAGGCCATCCCAGAAATGACCTTTGCTGTGTCGGGATCTACGTTAAACCTTACTCACTCACTTATCACTTTGATGCTCCAGTCTTGGCAAGTTATTTGCCGTCGTCTGTGGTCGGTCGTGGCCGCTTTAGCGTTGCACCATTCGACTACTCTTTTAGTGAAATCGTCTTAAATATAGGTTTACCGGCCAGAAGTTCTTGGGTTGATATTTTATCCCATGTCGTCCGGCTGCTGTTCGTGTCTTAGCAGACTTGGCTGGTTTGTCTTGTGTTAGTTTGGTGATGTGATGTGCATCTGTCCACATTCTCCTCTGTCCAGTATGATCGCCAGTCTTCTTTGGCCGGACTTCTGTGTAAAGAGGGCTTCAGCTCAGTGCAAGATTTGTACCATTGTGTAACGTGTATGTTCATTGTAGCTAAAATGTATTTTTTCGGCTGAGCTTCCCGAAGTTTGGACCAGAGAGCGAGGCAAAGAAGTGGTAAAGGAAGATGGGGAGAGGGGAAAGGAAAGAGGGGAATATACCCCCACTTTTGTTGCTTTTATCGCCACGTGGAATCTTGGACAAAAGCACGGAGGACACTAGGACAGTTAGCCCTGTCACGTGTCAGTTTATGTTGTTTACGTCTGTATACTAGCCTACGTCTAGACCTATTTACACATTTTGTTCTAGTTTCGTTTGATTTATGTTGCAGTTGTGGCCTGTATTATGAAATAGGAACTGGCATGTCATTCATTGCTGATAAAAACTGCATTTTAGCGCGTCATTATTTTAAACTATTGCACTTTCAGTGCTGCGGGAGAAAGGCTGGTACACTTTTATTTTCGTAATTTATATTATTGTTTTCGTGAAATAGCCGCGTCGCAGTTATTGTGTTGTTGCACGTCGCCATATTTATGTTGTATTTAAAGCTTTCGTTTTGTGTCTGAACGAAACGTGAAACTTTCGTTACGATTGCTTTATCACACCGGTTTATGTATGTGTACGTAACTATTCGAGGTAAATTGGTACTTTTGTTGTATTTGTGTGGGTTGTTAGTCCACAAAGACGAAGAAACTGCTTAAATGGTGTTTAATTTTTGACTGTATCCTAGTTAAAACACCGTGTCGCTCTTAGACTTGCATTTTACCTATTTCCCGTCATTTAAGCCTACATGGTACACGATGAATTGATGATCAAGAGAAACTGATGCAGTAAGGCTTTGTAGACTGTAGAATTTTATATTTCTTGGTCCTTAATCTGTATTATCTGTTTAACATTTGTGCTGCCACCAGTGGCTTCTATTCCCCCAAATCTGGAATCAAAATCGGGCGCAACTTCCCCCCAGCTTTGTGCTGAGGTCCCCCCAATTTCTGTCTTAAGTTTTCCTTTCCATTTTGGGCTTCTTTCCCCTCTAGAGAAAAAGTTTTGTTAAGAGTGCAGATTGCCCAGTGAAAAATATGGGGAAGTTTTGATCTACAACCTTATCAAAACTTTCCCCCTATTTTTCACTGGGCGCAAGCTGGCCCCTTGTACATAATTATATTTGCACTATTGACTTTATTTTAGTTCTAACTGTACTGTTATGTTCTTTGCTTAAACAGTAAAGGCAAACAAGGGCGGTGAAACAAATTGCTGGGGTGTGCCGACCGTAGGCTATCCCTTATATCCGAAGGTTAGCGTCGGGCTTCAGGTCGCGGAAAGAAAGCAATTTAGGTCTACAAATTATCTGCGAGCAAAGCAAGCAGAAAAAAATGTGAACCGTTTTACGCATAACTGACAAAAGTTTTAGTTTAGAACAAGAAACTTTGGGGCCACATTAGGGCCCAGGCTCTGAGGCTTCAGCCTCACCGTCACCAGTTTTATGGATGATCCGGCCGCGAGAAAATGACCAGGTGAACTAAGTAGTAAGTAGACAAACACAGAGAACAGTAGCCATCACATCAGCTATTTAATTACTTTTATAAACTTGAAAACCTTTAAACAAAACAGTGCAAACTTCAAACAGCAGTTGGTAGGCGGTAGGCCTATGCACATATTACTCGTAAACACATTAACACAACTGCAGATAACACGGCTAAGTTTCTGCACCAAATTTTATTAAAAAGCTGAATACTTGGTTTTACTAGCAACCACTCTGAAATTTCCCAACTTTTCCTGACGCACTTCACAACACTTATCAATGTTGCGATATTACCCAGAATGATAATGAACATAACGAACAGCATAATAATGAAATATAACACTAGATCAGTAGAATAATGCAATGCAATCTGTCAAAACTATTGCACAGCAAATAAACACCGTTGTTGAAGGACAACAGTTTACCAAAGGGCCAGACTTTTAAGCTTACGGCTTAATAGGGTGTTTACACGATCCAGCAAACGTCCAGCATTAGCACGTGTATTTTGAGTACATTTGCTGGAAGTTTGCTGGACGTTTGCTGGATCGTGTAAACACCCCATTATGTGAATACGATTTTTAGGCGACAGTACTTACGCAACGGTCGACCTATTGTCATGGTTGTCGTACATTTGTCTGTCCGTCTGTCTGTCTGTAACGGATGTACTGTGGCTAAACGGTTAGGGCGTAGGAAAAACCTTTTACCGAATAATTATAGCTATGTGTCTTAACTTGGACATGTAGAATTTCAGCCATCTACTCCAAGGGGAACATTTTCAAAATGGAGTCAAATGAAGGGGATGGGGTAGAAAAAATGTGCGTTTTTCAATGGAAAACTGGCCATATCTCGGAAACGGTGAGAGACACAGTCTAGGTTATGCCTGTCAGATTAGATGGAATTTGTTGACCTTGGATTGGATGACCTTGAAGGCCGTTACGCGCTGTTGTGACTGAACGGTGCGAGGTAGGGTCTAGGTTGCTGCTGATCATTAACAGGCTTTTAAATTGGCTTAAAATTACATGAAAATCATCGATCTTGGATGACCTTGAAAGTCATTGACAATCAGTACGGTCGGCTATCCTAGCGACAGCTGGGCTTCTTGTTCTCCAATCTAGTTGAGAAGCTACGCCATTGTAGCTACCCAGAGCTGTGGGTGGAAATTGGAATTACACAGAATCTATCGCGCACGTATAGCCTACGGCGCTGCGTGATGCTCACAGATGCGACTTTGCACCAGGAAGCGCGCAGCTGCAGCCGCATCACTAGTAACCTACGTAACAGATTGCGTAACAGTCGAAGAGGTTTTCTGACGTTACGTTCAACGACGCTGTAAAGATCTCCACCGTCCTTAAACGTGCGTACAGCATATTTTTGGAAAAAAATCGCAATTTTTATGATGAAACAGTGTACAATATTATTTTTTGTAAGCTTAGGTAATGCGAAAAGAATGTGAACAGCTGATAGCCTTTAACATTTACATACATAGGCCTATCAGTAGTGTTTAATTAAAAACACGCAAACTTTACAGGCCTAAGCCATATTTAAAAATATTTAAACAAACCTACTTAGTTGGAAAAAAGTTTTTGGCCTTTATTTCTTTATTTATCTGTTTACAAAGTTCAGTTCATCATGTACACGCTTTTCAGTTGCATTTTAGTTGTTTACTTATGTACCGTTCTGTTGACTGTTAGACATCGAATGATTGGGACTATTTACGTACAGTGTATGACAAAAGTATCTCTTATAATTATTTGATTTTATGATTACAAAACGTTTACTTCATTCATTAAATGTACAAGTCAGTATTGATGTGCTATTTGAAACTATTATAATTTTTTTTTAACTTCGAATTTAAATTCACAGTGTAAGACACTAAGGCAACGGTGGAAAAATGACCAAAACTAGAAAAGCAGTCGTAGCCCGCAGGTACCTCCGCCAAGGCAAAGCTATTCGCCAGGTGGCGTCACCATCTTCGCTTTGCCAGCGGTTCCCTTATGCCCCTTCAACGCAATGGTAACGAAAATTTCAAAGTGATCCAGAATCCAGGATTCCTTCCGGATCACCCCCAAAATTTAATCACTGGTAGTTTATGCCATGCTCGACATTCCCTCAAAATTTCAGAAAAATCCGTCTATAACTATTTGAGTTATCTTGTACACACACAGACAAACAGACAAACAGACAGACAAACAAACAAACAAACAAAAACCGGCAAAAACATAACCCCCTTGGCGGAGGTAATTAGGCAATAGTTTATAGCTTATAACACTAAAGAAATAACCGAAGATCAAGGCAAGGAAAACGCTGAAAGGAAAATATTTCAAGTGGTTCCACGTGTGCCGCTACAAATGCCAAGTAAACCAAAAAAAGTAATTATCCTGCTTTTTAATTACTTCAACGTAATGCTATATCAAATGCAAAACACCACATATTTATACAGTTTGAATAATCGTAACACATTCTATCAAATGTGCTCATTTTTTAAACAAGATTTTCACAATTTGGTACCACAGTGTTTCTTCACACGCAGATTGGGAGTCAAACAACGTTCATCGTTAGTTAATCCAACTGTGGCAGCAATCGTGACGAAATCACAATTTATTCACATACAAACAAAACTATAGGTTACATTGGCAAACGACGAACGACCACATTTTAAGAAAAATAATAGCCTAAGCGAAAAAATGAACAGAAATTGCAAATGTTAAAAAGACGCAACTCAATTTAATGTCGAAAGTGTGTCACATTTTTGGTCCATCCTGTAGATATCAGCTAACGAAAGCTGTTGCTTTGATTAGTCGTTGTAATTGTGCACACAATTGCAGTTAGTGACCTGATTAGGCCTACGTTTGCTGCACGTGCCATGTTCGTGACGTAACGAGCACCGATGAAATTGACTCGTAATGTGCTGGAACTAACGCAATTTACTCTGATCGCCGTCTTCTTGGCATACACGACGGGTTTACGGAAATTACATTTCCAATAAGATAACGAAAAATTTTACGTGTTCTCAAAGTACTATATATAGCCTATCATATGCAGGATTCCCCATTGGAGGGAGGAGCTCATCTCTCCACATACTTTTTTTCACGTGTCTCTCTTTGCCCATTTCTTCTGCTTGAGCTATTTCTTTTAGTATTGTTCTGCGACCTTCTTTGTCAAGAGCATTATTGTAGGCCGACAGTTTGGGATAATTTGGACTAAACTTTGACGTTATAACAATGTACGTGCACGGTACTGGCATGAAAAAGGCAGGAATAATTATACTTTAGTGTAATATTGGGCACTAATTACTGTCCGCGGTAGCAACAACTGTATTGTTTCTGTCGCGATTATTTATGACCACGATAACTCACGAACCGCTACACTTACGGTGTCTTGATTAAATTTTGCAAACAAAACATGTAGTTTGACAATCTCTAAAGCTGTATTGAAATTCAAGGTCATAGGTCAAAATTCAAGATCACAAAGGGTTTATTGCCAGACTTGCCGTGGATATGGAGAAAACAAGAAAATATTATAGAAACACAAAGCATATAAGTATTCAGTTTAATTAGCAGGTGCGCCAACATAATATCCGTGGATATATCCATGTGTGGATATGAGATTTAGGCCGTCCTTATGATTTTTGCTGTTTTCGATGTGTCACTTATTGCATGTCGCCGTTAACAAGTGTATAAACTGATGTTTAGTACATTTATTACAAGTACAATCGACGTCGTAACATTTGCGTGTGACCGATTAGCAACCGTTCTCCTGTCACTGGACATTTCGGCCGCGTATGACACTACCGATCGCAGCACACTGCTTGATCGCATCACCCAAGATTTTGCCATTCGTGGTTCTGCTATCATCCGGCAGCATTTCTTTATCTCTGAAAGACAGCAATACGTTGCTGCATAAAAGCGCGTACAGAACGACGTAACTGAACTGAACTGACATGGTTTAGTTTTAACGAACTGATTGGTCAGTTTATCAAAAAAAATAAACCATGTCAGTTCTGTTGAGTTACGTCGCTATATGTAGCCCCTTTATAATATCGGTTCGTACCACGCCTTTGAAGTGTGCGGTTGACGATTCGGTCACTTCGCGAGGAGAGAGCTAGGGTAAAGTGGCAACGTGTGACGCGTTAAGGAGTAGAGCAAGTTTGAAACTACAGCTCCTTTTTACATGACTATACTCTGAAACTCAGATGCAGCAAAATGAAAGATACTGTCAAAGTCAATATCAAAAAAACTACTTTTGCAAGCAATGCATGCTTAAAATGTGTTCGTATGCCCGGCGGCATCTAGTTACGACTTTACTGACGACCAGGTAGCCAACAACAAGCGGCTGTACCAACCCCCCTATAGCTCCCGCGCGGTGGTACGAAACGTTCCATGGAACAATGGCGTGGTACAAATCTTCTGGTACCTGTAATATCTAATGTCGCAGGCAGCAAATGGCCCTATTATTATGTAGTGCGATGCAGTCAATTACATTCGACAAAAATGCTACAGTTAGAACGATAGATTAAGTGCGTCCGCCAACGTTAATTTTGTCGCGTCAGTAAATGCTGTTTTACTGCAGTAGCGACGGCAGTATCTTTTCTGTCGCGAGTTTTTGACGCGCTACAGCTATGCTGTAGGACGTCTTTGGCACAATGTGTGGTCCGTTTGTTTGTCTGTCCGTCCATCCGTCTGTTACGGATGTATTGTGGCTAAACAGTGCGAGTTGGAGCCTAAGTTGCTATTGATCACTAATAGAAGTCGCGTATTGGCTTTCAAATGACGTGAAACTCATTGACCTTGAATGACCTTGAAGGGTCGTAACGCACTATGGTATGCCAATCGTCCGGCACTGTGGCTAAGTTGTAGGGGTCGGCGATGGTACCATCGGATATGGCGGCGGCGACTTTTTATATGCTGTCAATAATAACCGTTTCCATCTGCAGCGGTTTGGTCGCAATTTTTAATGAAATTTTCAAGCTATAAGTTGCCGTATCTAGGAAATGGCAAGAGATAGGACCAAGGTTACTATTAATCAGTAATATGAAGTGGCATAAACCATTTTGAATGAGACAAAAATTATTGACCTTGAATGACCTAAAAGGTCAGTAATGCGGTGTAACAGGTACAGTATATGCTGTACCGCGTCTTTCCTAGCGACAGCTGGGCTTTCTCGTTTTCTCGCTGTGACCATACGTTAACTCATGAAACCGCTGCACATTAACTAAATGAAATTCTGCACAAACATGTATCTTGACAACGTCGAGAACCCTATTGAATTCCAACCGAATTTCAAGGTTATAAGCAAAGTATGACCTGACACGAGTTTGACCTTTTAGTTTTTTGTACGTTTTTTTGCGCGCATGATACTACGGCTACCCACGAACAGTATTTATGCAGCCTTGAGAAAAGCTCGACAGTCTGGTTTCTCAATGGTTCAAACCGTGTATCTAAACTAAAGATTTAGCCTGTTTTCTTTGGATAATAGGTGACGACTGATAAGCGTGACAAGCCAGAGCGTAACTTACAAGCCACAAAATAGTTGGACTTCGCCTTTTTTACTGTTGGTCTGAAAGAAAGTATACTAAAATAACGCAATCAGCCTAAGTTAGTTAGTCTTAACGGTGCAGAAATTTGGCTTTGTTAATTGTAATTCGGTGGCGTCACGTCATTTTAACTACCAACAAAGCAGGCAAGTTTCGTTGTCGCTCTGTCGATAGGGTTTTGCATGTTATAAGCCGTATACACAAATACAATTCAGCTTGGCAATTTTTGGATTTCACGAGAACGCAGCCTGCAGGGGCTAATGCGGTGCCTACGGGTGACGGATGTACATGTACTGTACATCTTGTATACGTATATTAGACTATAGTCTAATATACGTATACGAGTACAAGATAGATTGGACGCCACTGACATTTGCAATGTGCGTGTAGAGAAACACTGCATGCGATTCAGAAAATATTGTTTGGAAAAGACAAAGACACAAAGTATGAATAATTAACGATCTTAAACTTAATCTTAAATTAAATGTTAGGCCTAAGATTGTTCAAACAGTATAAGTATATGGTGTTATGCAGTTTGCGGCATTATATATATTGACGTAGCTGATAGGGGATGTCGCTTTTTGAGTTTTGATAGGTTCATCAGCTATAAATATTAGGCCTATATGCAATACTGTTCACTGAAAATATGGCAGATATACACCGTGTCCCAAAAAAGCATGCTCGACATTTTCGACTAACTTGAAAACCGATTGTGTCCGGAATATTTTTATTAAAAATTATCAAAATCTGATAATTGGTTTTTAAGTTACAGTCGAAAATGTCTGGGATGCTTTTTTGGGACATAGTGTAGTTAGGCCTAACAGTGAAAATTAAACACTGGATGGAACCAAAAAATTGTAGCGGTCACGCGATTCACACCATTTAATGTACAAAAAATAACAAGTCAGCACGTGATGTGTACGATAACAACAAGATCTGTAATGATGTGTCGCACTCGAAATAACTGCAACAAATTCAACATAATTTACTTGCATCAACGCAGCCACGGTGTTCGTAAAACATATCGTTTGGAGCAAAACACCTAAGCCATAGGCTACTGCTGAAATTCGTGAACTTTTGTGCAGTGTGTAACATTTTCGGTTCGTTAGCTCGTGTCATAACTGGTCGTAAAGTCTAAGCATTGGCCTCGTACTAGGCTGCACTTCGCGTCTATTTACGAACTCTTAGAACGGCGAAAACGTATACCGCTGTACACGAAGACGGAATTGTATTAAAAAGCAAAAACTTTACAACAGAAATAGCCTACTTAAGATAGTGCGTAATGTGTAGATAGAGATCGCTTGCGTGCTAAAAGTAATAAAACAGTGAACAGAGAATTAAACAGCAATGCGAGCTAATCAATGGAGAAGTGCATGAGGACATCCCATTAATTGCCACCTTTCACAAGACTTCTAGTCTTGAGGCAATTTTTACGCGCAATGCTGTCATCCGGGAATTCGTCGCACCCTTTCCATTTTCGAGTGTAACAGTAGTTTTCTCCTACTTGGTCCCATTTCTTTTTACAACGACCGGCGGTTGTTTTTCCGCGTTTTTCATACAGGCAATAGTCTTCGGTCTGTAGCCCGTTGGGACACGGCATTGATAGCTCTGAACCGAACTCGTCTACGCTGACGGCGAAGCTATAGCAGACGTTCTCGTCCTCCCGGTACGCCATGTTACAGTGGCAGGTGGACTCCTGGTTGTAGTGGCAGCTTCCGTTGACGAGATCGGCGCCGAAGTCCTTCGTGTAGCAGCCAGTGGCCGAGTTGTCGCGGGCCTCGAAGCGTCCGTCGTACATACAGACATCGTTCCAAAAGTAGCCGTAGACACAGTTGCTTAGCGTCGAATTGAAGCGGTAGGGGAAGGCGCCGACCGTCTTCTCGGCGATATCTTCGCACGGGATCCTCGGTTCACCGGTGGACGACGTCATCAGCACCCCGACCACGACACCCACCACGATACAGGCCAGCAGAGCCGCGCCGACTATGCCGACGATCAGGAATATCTTCAGACCACGACCACTGTTCGCTGCGCGACACCAGCAAAAACACACATTCCATACAAATACTATACAAGCAGCGCAGCCTAAAGGCGCATACAGAGCGATGTAATTAAACTAAACTGAACTGACATGGTTTAGTTTTTGACAAACTAACCAAACGGTTAGCAGTAATACATTAACAGTATAGGCACCATCTAACGGCATCGTTGACTACGTGACTACCGCACGTACGCATTACAAATGACCAATAGGCTCGCTATGCTGGTCCATTGGTCCAGTTCGTTAAAAACTAAACCGCGTTAGTTCAGTTCAGTTCAGGTCAATTACGTCTCGTTGTACGCGCCTTAACGGCGACGGAGGCATAAAAAGATTGGAGTCTGGTTCTCAGATGCATCATCGTTACATTGTAAACTCAACTGCGACTGTTTGTTACGGAGCAGTGAGTTATCGCGTGTCGGCTTTATGTGGCCCGACAGCGTACTACTCGACCGCGAGCAAGCTGTGGAGAAAAAGATATCAGTCACATTAATTCCACAAGCGACAAACTTCCGTTGGACATTTCCTAGGTTCCGCCACGTACTCGATTTGCATTATGTGACACAAAACTGCGAGCAACTTTATTACAATTGATCCGATTCCAATTTACTGTAAATTAGTTGAGTCGATAAAATAGCATTAACGGAGCTCACTACACTTTCGTCAATGAAAGATGAAAACGACAGCTTTTGTATAAGGTAAAATAAGAACTACTTCTGCAGGCTCTCAGATCTTGGCTGCTCTTGCTGCTTCTAGTTTGTTGTAAGCTAATTTGTAAACAGCACTCGAAAAATTGTAACGATTCTGCAGCGGACATATTTTGACTTCTGTCGGCATGAAGCAGGGGTGTGTATTCTACTGACATTACTCGTGCGTCCAAAACAAGAAACCTAACTGTCGCTAGGATAGCCGATCGTACTAGTTGTCAGTGACCTTCAAGGTCATTTAAGGTCGATGATTTTTTATCTTACCTAAAACAGCGTATGGCACTTCCTATTGGTGAGAGATCACCATTTGCGAGATAAGGCCACTTATAGCTTAAACTTTCCATTAAAAATTGCGGCCAAACCGCTGCAGATAAAAACATGGTTACTGTTGACAGCCTATGGGAAGTCGCCATAATACACCCGTGACAGACGAAAGACAGACGGACGACAACCATACCAAAAGCTCGACCGTTACTTAACCGTCGGCTAAAAATCAGAACGATTACAGGAGGTCAAAAATAAAGCTTAACAGAAACTTATTTAAATTCAATTTTAGTTTCAATGTGACAACAGAAGTGATTAAACTCTAGCAAAACAGCTTTTCGGCCGACGGCAACCGTACGGCCCTATCCCAGCTATATAGGCTATATGATACGCACAGACTATAGATTCTTGAGCGTTAAGGCAGAAACACTGATAGGTTTTTGCATCAATACATTGCCAAAATATACTTAACAGTTAACGACATTACGCGTCGCCGTCGGTCAGAAACAAGCCATAAATATTAAGAACCCATTAAGCTTTATTAAGCTTTCTGGATGCAGGCAGAAAACAGATGACCGCGTTAGAGCAACGAATGCGCCACGCAGAAAATTGTCTTAATTTACCGTGAAGATAGATCGGCCAAAAACATTCCATGTGGGTCTTTCACCGACTGAAGTCAAGTGCCCCGTATAAAGTATGATTTTTATAGCTATTACGTTAGTTTGACGCAACTCTTGATATCGATAGGCCCTACGCCAATAGTCAAAACAAGCAAATCCCGAAAATGTCATCAACTTCGGTTTTACACATTATACGGTTGGCCCAATCTAAAGCTGCGAATAAACTTTCTAGCATATGAATCGTCATGACGCACATAAATAATGGATTACTTCTTAAGTATAGTACAAAGAAAGCTAATCCGACGACTCTTGCAGCTAGTTTATGCATCTTTAATAAGCTTATTTATATACAGGTAGATAGATAGGCCTACGCACGTCTATAGGTTTCTCTGTCTTCGTCTTTCTTCGGTGCCGGAGCGGGCGCTGCCACCATCATGGGCGCTGGCTGCGGATAAGTCGGCATTTGTGGCTGTTGCATAATCTGGATTACCGGACCGGCCGGTTGCGCTGCGGGAGCTTGGTTGAATTGCACGACCGGCGCCGACGGTTGCTGATACATTGCTTCGGACACGATTTGCTCTGCAAAACAACAGCACGAAATATTGCACTCATCGATCAATTCGATCAGTTAATCTCTGCCTTGTAATCGCATCGGGATGGGACAAGGATTTACGTGTTCCGTTGTTTTTTTTTATTTCACGTCGACAACACAGCTGTCGAATGATTTAAGTACAAGTCTGTATAATGATTGTCGGCCTAAACAATTTTCAATAAAAAATTACAAATCTGTGATATTTTACATGTAAAATGAAACAAAAAAATATTTAGAGGCGACCGAAAGCAGCATGTATCTACCTATCTGCAACCGTTTTCACGCTACACGAGATAATTGCGGTAAAATAACCACTTTTAGGGGGGTAGCTGTGTTTGACGCCCGCCTCCGCCAGCCTCCTTGAACCTCGGGGGTCGGGACTTAAACTGCTAAAATCTACGTTGAATGCCGAAAATTTCATACGCAAGTTGTCTTGGTCTATCTCCAGCCATGTCGTCGCAATTCAGTGTTAAAATGTGCGCTGCATCCAAAAATTGCGAAAAATTCACTAAAAACCTCTTTTTGAGTGGTTCAAGGTCGTTCAAGGTCATCGATGTTGATAAATCCCAAAAGCCTGTCACCAGTGCTTGTTATGATAAGCGGCATGTATGTACCTATCTGCAACCGTTTTCACATTATTCGAGCCAATAACGGCAAAATGACGTCTTTTTAGGAGGGTACCCCTCTTTGACGCCCTCGTTCGAGAGAACCCCTGCACCCAGTGGCACGAAATTTTGTCACGATAAACTAGAGACCTTGGGGCAGCCCACAGTAAAGATTTCGTGGTCCTAGCTTGCATCGCTTTGATACAGATCACGAGTGTGACAGACGGACAGACAGACGCCCAGACGATGGCTAAGACGCGCGAAGCATTCTGCTGTCGCGCGTAAAAAACGGGTCATCGCAGATCCAACATACGATAGGCCTATATGACGCTAACCGTACAAGTTACATGTGCCAAAATAAATGGCACATTCAAATAAAGCATTTTAGCTCAATGTCGGGACAACAATATTTTATTAATGGTTTCTGTCCCGACGCTGTTTAACAGCAACAAATGCTGCCCCTGCGGTATAGATGTCGTCACGTAAGCAGTGATTAAGACATGTTGCAAAAGGTGCTTAGGCTTTTTATTTTACCTCGCTGGAGATTTAAACGTAATCTATATTGTCCTTGAAACATATTACTTCTGTCATTTCAGCTAAATCGTACGAATCAGCCAATTTAATTGCGTTGTAATTAAACGAGTATCAGTCGCTATAACGCATATCAAAAAACCTTATTCACTGCTAGAACAGTAGCCTATACAGTAAAAAAAAACAAACATGTTAATTTACATGCCAGTTATTAGCTTATATACTTTGCTATAATTTCTGCAAACAAGCACGGTAGGTGTTTGACTCGCAACCTGTCTATAACAGGCCTACGTCGATGACTCCAAGCTAGTCTGCCAGTCTGCCAGTCTGTCTGTCTGTAGTTAAGACTGAGGGTTACCATCACCAGTAATGAACTGTCCATCGTAGGATTAAGTCAAAAAGTCCTCGGTTACGAATTTGTACGGTGAAGTTCATCCGCAGAGCAGCAGCTGCAACTCTGGTCGCTGCGACTCGGCGGCACGCCATCAATAAGCAGCTGTCGACGAATGCTTTTAGAGCGCATCAGAAGTGACGGAACATTACAGTCTCGTTAATTGCTGCTAAACAGAGCGTCCGACTGCACCATGGTCTAAATACATAGAATAACGAGCGACGCAACAGCGGCCACGTGCTCGAGACGAGCAACAAATAGCAACAAACTAACGAGCAGCAAGCAACGTGAGCTCAGATAAAGAATAAATAACAATAAAGAAGCTGCACGCCTATAGGAGAGGGAAACCGTAATGACAACGCAAGTCGCAATTAACGATCAGATGGCGAGCGTGCACTCACTTCTGAAATTGTTCAGCTTTGTCGCCCCTGCGCCAAACTAAAACTTTTCAGGAACTTAAACTACGCAGCAAGTAAGCTGAAAGCAATATTAATGTATAATGTCATTATAGGTTTATGTTATTAGTAGTCAGACGTACGTTCAGCTGGTAAAAAGACGATACAGCGTGCCCCTTCATCGACTGATTGAACTCGCTGTCATTCGCAGACAAATCACGCTGTCAAGGTGTCTGGCGCGTCAGTTCCTAGCTTCCCGCCTGTCACCTCGCACCTGTAAATCACGTGTCTACACGGTGTGATAAACTCACGCAATTCTGCATCGGAGCGTTCTGAATAGTTAGACTATACTGGAACGTTCCGACTTCCGATTACCGAATGCTATATTGCGTGGGTTGTTTTTTAGCGGTCAGACCGATTAGCAGAATTGCTGTATCACTATTATCAAAACGCACACTGTTTGTCTGTACTTTGCGTTGCTTTCAGTCACCCGCTGATTTGCGTTCACATTTTACGCGCGAGAGCATGTAATGCTTCTCGCGTCTTAGCTATCGTCGAGGCGTCCGTCTGCCTGTCCGTTACATTCGGCAGCCCTGCTGCTCTAGCAAAACGGTGCAAGCTCGGATTACAAAATCTTCGCTGTAAGCTGTCACAATGATTCTTAGTTTATTGTGACAAAATTTTGAGCCGCTTGGAACGAGGGCGTCAAAGAGACCACCTCTAAAAGTGATTATTTTGCCATTATTGACTCGGCTAGCGTGAAACGGTTGCAAATAGGCGCAGACTTGCTGCTTATAACAAGCACTGCTGACGATCTTGCCGGAGTACCTACACCAATGACCTTGAACGACCTTAGAATCCAGAAAGCGGGGTTTTAGTGACTTTTTGCGATTTCTGGCTACTATGCATATTTTAACATTAAACTGCACCGAAATTACTGCAGATAAATCAGATCAATCTCCACGTGAGATTTGGAGTATAAAACATCAATCGTCCGACCTCCTAGATTCAAGAATTTCTCCGTAGAGAAGCGTCAAAATTTATGTACCCTTCCAAAATACATAGTCATTATTGCACGTTGCGCACTGATTTCCCAGGTGGTAGCACCGATGCTGTCGCGCGTCACGTGAGCATTTCATAGATTACTTTTACACGACGTTTGCACCCGGCCGGATGGTTGTGATAAAAATAATTGCTCCGACCTTTGCAGTGACGTGGTTCATTGATACACCTTGATCATATCGCAAGACAAGTCTCATTTTCAGACGATAAAATTTGTTCGTGAACTTGCCAAATAGCACCGGCGCCGTGCAGCACTAAAAGCCGTGTTAGCAAGTGTTCGTCGCAGATGGTGTGGATGTGATGCGCTGACATTAGCTGCCGGAAGACGAACACTTACCGTGGCGCTTCGCCGGCAGGGTGACTTCCCATGTGGATCTCAACGGAAGTTCAGAGCAGATGCTAAGACAACGGACGTCAGGGAGGGGTAGGGGGTTCTGACCGGAAAGGGGCTAGAACTAGTCGAATTAGTGTAACGATGAAGAGAATATAGCTCATTGTAACGCCTTTACCTTTGATATATTATTTTTTTTTATTTCTCGATGGGGGGGTTGAAACTTGAAACACAATCCAATTACGAACAAAGCGAATGAGACTATTTTTACCCGTTTTGTCGTTTGTCCTGAATATACACCGTTGTGTCAAAATTTCCAACTCTCCCCAGTTGTATTACGCTCTTTTGGCCTGCAGTATGTGGAGTGGAGTCACTGACATTCATCGGAAACCCTTCGGACGCGTCTTCCTCAGTAACGCAAGTCACCAAAGACCGCAAGTGCACGTGTCAGAAAATAATTTGACGCAATTGCCCTGCAGTCTTTCAGGTTGCATCGAGCTGCGAATTTGAGTCGAATATGGACGGACGTACTTCTCTAATAACAATTTTAAAAAACAAACCACACCCACAAAGTGATGCATAAAAAGTGGAAAATATAGGCTTCATGTTTACATTGGTCACTAATACCCCGCTTACACGATGAAGCAAACATGAAGCAAAAAAAACATGAAGCAAAGACATGAACCAAACTTAAAGCACAAGTCGTGCACATGTATATTGAATACGTTTGCCTTATACAATATTATTGTACGTTGTACTATTTTGCTAGCAACTTAGGCCTACTTTAAAACAAATGTCTATTCAACACAGCTGTCGATATGTCGAAAGTGAAATCATAAAGTTTACAACAAAGTTTCTAGGTTCATGATCATGAGCTTGACCATTAAACAATTATACCTCGTTTACAAGACGAAGCAAACATAAGTCTTAGCGCATATCGCTAAAAAGTTTTAATTACGTTGAAAAACTTAATGTTCTGACCACTAGCCTATGAAAACACTATTAAAAATAAACTATGTATCGCGAGTTTGAAAGTATAAACTGATTCTACTGTAAAGCTGGGTTGTAGTTAATTAAGGAGAACTAGAAGCAAGGAAAAAACATAGCGATATCTCTTTCTACAGAACATGTGTCAGTAGTAATACTGGCATTGTACATCTTAATGTTGTTGCGGCTTGCAGAAGCTGGAGGACGCGGTTTCCATCGGGGTTGACGCGATGACATCCGGTTGGAACAAGACCTGGAGTGCCTCGTGGTGGAGTGACGTTGACGCTGCGACGGTCGTCAAGTCGATGGCTGTGTTCTCGGTCTTTCTGTTGACTCTGGTCGGCAACGGTCTGGTCGTTACGGCCGTCGTCAGCTATCGGCGTCTGCGCTCCGTCACCAACCACTTCGTCGTCAGTCTGGCCGTCGCCGACCTCACCGTCGCCGTGCTCGTCATGCCAGTTTCGGCGCCGAGCTGGCCGTGTTGGTCTCATCGCTGAGCTGTGTGTTCGTCCGTCATGCCAGTTTTGTCAATAGCTCGTCATGCCAGTCTCGGCGTTGTTTGAGCTGCGTCCTAGCGAGTCGCATTTCTCCTGGCAGTTCTGCTACTTCTGGATCTCGTGTGACGTCACCTGCTGTACGGCGTCCTGCCTTTAAATCACTTCTAGCAATAAATGCTTATAGGCCCTATATGCATTAATTAATCGTATTTCCTGTAGCCTTCCTTGCATGCGTTGAAAGAACAAGTGATATCTGTACCGACAATGAGCTTCATATCACCTCCATTCTCTGTTAGCCGATGATTCTCAAAAAAGGCAAAACTATGATAAGATTTGTCGTTGTTGAGATACTTTCTGCATATACCCTGTTGTACGGCGTCCATCCTTCACCTGTGTGTGATCGCCGTAGAACGCTACATGGCAATCGCACATCCGCTGTCGCACGGCGCCGGCTCAGGTCGAATGTCTCGTCGTCGTGCTCTGCTGGTGATCGCTGGTGTCTGGGCGTGCAGTGCCGCTATTTCGTTCGTGCCGATCTACGCCGGGTGGTTCGCCGATCTGACGTCAATGAGACTGTACTCGGACACTGCCGCGGACTGTGGACTGCATGTGAACCGTGTTTACGCCGTCGTCTCCTCCGCCACCTCCTTCTACCTCCCACTTCGGTACCGGCCCGCTATTCCGAAGCTCCGCTATTCCGAAAATTGTAGAGTTTGGGTTGGGGTGAAAGTTAGGGATATGGTTAAGGTTAGGGATAGGGTTATGCTTAGGGTTAGAAATACTATTAGCCTAGAGTTAGTCAATAGTGGACTTTCGGAATAGCGGACCCAAATCCTTACTTCACCTCCTTCTACCTGCCTCTCGTCGTCATGGTTACCGTCTACAGCCGCATCTACTGGATCGCCCGGCGCCAGCTGCGCGAAATCTACAAGCTCGAGATATCGCTGGGCGTCTTCGACGAGCCGCTGACGTCATCAGGGAGGCGTCCGAGCGTCGAAACGAGGCGCGCGACAGGTTCGCCGAGCTTAAAGGACACGAAGGCGATCAAAACACTCGGCATTCTGACGATGTGAGTGTCGTCAGACGTGTGTGGAGCAAGGGTGTAGAGCTAGTAGGGCAGGCGGATCAAAACACTCGGCATTCTGATGGGCATGTTCTGCATCTGCTGGTGCCCGTTCTTTCTCGTATACGTCATTCGTCCTTTCTGTCGGTCGTGCGTCTTTCCCGGTCCTGTCGTGTCGGCGATAACGTGCTTTAACCTCACCTGTACAGGCGTGTAGTACCTGTTCTGCTCGCCAGGTGTCGGTCGGTCGATCGGTCGGCGATCACGTGGCTGGGCTACGTCAACAGTGCAGTCAATCCGCTGATCTATGCTCTGCTCAACCGCGACTTCTTCACGGCCTTCCAGCGTCTGCTACGCTGCCGCTGCTGCTGCTGCTGCCGGCACAGCGACTTTACCTCAGCGGACGACGACGACGTCGACAGTCGACCTAGAGCCACGTCGAGGCAGGAACGACTGTGCTTCACGCACGCTCATCACCAATCACGTGATCAGATTCTGTAGGGACTGGTTATACAAGATTTTATCCGACTAGTGAGTTAATGGTAACTTAGGCTACTTGGTAAACCGACAACGCCGACGTTGTCGCTGTGCAGCAGTTGCACTGAGTGTTCCAGCGCCTCTGAAGTCACTACCTAACCGGATGGTGTTATACAATTCTGATTATTAGCACTATTATTATAGTATGTTGTAAATATGCTATATTATACGTCGAGTCGGATCGGCGCTTATCCAACGACGCTCGTGACATCTGGATGTGCGCGCTCGTTTGATTGGTCCCGACGTCGGTTGATTCCGGTGATGTCGTACCTTAACCCCCGCTATGCGCCGCGTTCAGTTGTCATGCCTACAACAAAGTGGTGATGATGACAGTGTTGAGGATCTTCATCTTCGTCGTTAAAATGATGTTGCTTCGTTTCCAGACACACTTCTTAAGTCGAGCAAAGACACCAGATGCTTTTCCGATTCGGCATTCTACGTCATCGGAATATGTAATGGAATCGCCGAAAATGGAGGATCCCAGGTAGACAAAAATAGGCACAACTTCAAACGGAGTGCCATCAGTAGACTAATACCCCGTTTACACGATAAAGCTGGCTCGACGAGCTGGCTGGATATTTGCTCGACGTTTGCTTGATGATTGCTTGATCGTGTAAACGGGGTATAACTTATAAATATAGAACTACACTGTACGGAAACAAACAATATCGCATTCGCAAAATTGTTGGCATTGTTCTTGATGCTCAAAGCCTATATTTAGTGAATGAATGAACGTTTATTAGTATAAATGTACAAAACATCAGTTTATACACTTGTTAACGGCAACATTTAAGGACTTGCACATCGAAAACAGCAAAAATTACAAAAGATGATATCGCACGCATCACACTGACTGTGTGTCAATGTGCTGCTGAATAATATCACCTTTTGTAATTTTTGCTGTTTTCGATGTGCAAGTCCTTAAATGTTGCCGTTAACAAGTGTATAAACTGATGTTTTGTACAT